>VTLG01007062.1_pt1 | contig 26731 bp, 17 predicted proteins | sample 4694571 | NCBI WGS metagenome assembly VTLG01 (sample SAMN12604809, study PRJNA352737) | marine metagenome | biome: ENVO:00000447; feature: ENVO:00000209|ENVO:00000569|ENVO:01000036; material: ENVO:00002151; isolation source: viral sequences binned using virsorter ...
TGGAAGTATTTATAAAATAAGAATCAGTACCTGCTCCACCTGCAGCGCCTGTATTTCCTCCGCCTCCTTCACCTACAACAACTGTATACGCTTGTCCAGGACCTACACTTAAGTTATTTATGTAACCTAAGCCGCCACCAGTACCACCTGCACCACCAGCTCCCCCTCCTGATGCTCCACCAGCACCAACACAAACAACTGAAACACTGGTGACACCTACGGGAGCTGTCCAACTATAGGTACCAGGAGTGGTATATTCCTCCTGCCCTCCAACAACTTCACCTGTTATTGAGCCTCCGAGGAAGGTCTGTAAGATCCCGCTCATATTAGGTTAATCCATTTCCAGAGATCAACCATTTTGTAGCATCAACTTTTAATGCTGTTGCCATTCCCCATTGAGCTAATAACCTAGAACCAGTTGTTCCATCTTTGGCTAAATACATAGTATCTGATGTTATTGCAATAGTAACTATCTGGGCTGTCATATTAGTAAAAGTAATTGCAGTACCTATAGGATATGCAACACTACCATTTGCTGGAATTGTATAAGTTCTTGCATTAGCATCAGTAGAAGGGTGATGTATATGTTTTCCTGAATCAGTAAGAACACAAGTATACGCAGCACTTTGTGAATTTTGTGGTATGTTTTTATAACCAACTTCATCCCAACTTAATGCACCGCTACCATCTGTTTTTAAAACTTGATCTACATCACCATCAGTATTCGGTAATGTTAATGTGTAACTAGCCCCTGCACTATGGGGAGGGGATTTTATCTTTACACCATGACTATTAGCTGAACAATTGAGTTGCAATGTACCATCATTACCACCAGCTCCTTTGACCTCAAAAACTCCTGATCCATTTGGAGTAACTTTTATACTGCCATTACTTGTACTTGTTGTTATTTCTCTGGTTTGAACATCTAAGTTTCCACCTAGTTGTGGTGTTGTATCTTCTACAACATTGCCTACTTTAGTATTAATTTGAGTTTGTATCGCTGATGTAACCCCATCTACATAACCAAGTTCCGTTGCAGTAAGTCCCGAAGGAATACCATCAAGAACATTTAATTCAGCAGGAGTTGAAGTGATAGCTGTAGTTGTAGAGGCTGCCAAGACTGGAATGTATCCACCTTGATTAATTAAATATTGCGTATGATCTGCTGTTGGATCCATGATACTAAGTGTAGTTTCATAAGCATCTGCAGTTGCACCTTCAAATACTACAGCATTTGCAGCGTTCATGGTTACAGTATCTGCTGTAGTAGTTGTACCTGAAACAGTAAGTTTAGGAACTAATAATTCTCCTGTGCTTGGATTATATCGTAATGCTCCTGTATCATCAAATAGTAAGTTAGACTCATTATGAAATACTATAGGAAAATTTGTATTTGCTGTACTGTCGGTGACTTCAACAGTCGCTGCACCAGCATTTTGCCATGCTATATCTGTACCATCACTTGTAAGAAGTTGATTCGCTGTTCCTTTAGTAAGAACTGTGGTTGCTCCACTTGCGTTTCCATAAAGAATAGAACCTCTGGATAAAGAATCTAATACATTTAATTCAGTCGCAGAAGCGTCTACTGCCGCTAGTTTTGTAAGGTCTGCTTGAACTAGTCCAGAAACCCCATCTAACAAATTTAATTCAGTCGCATCTGCTGTTACTGCTGCTAGTTTGTTTAAGTCTGTTACATCGCCAGTATAACCATCTAGTTTGTTAATTTCATCTTTATCTGCTGTAACCCCGTCAAGAACATTTAATTCAGTCGCATCTGCTGTAATTGATGTACCAGAAAGTTGTAAACCTCCGGTTGCATTTAACACACCTGTAAACGTTGCTCCAGATAAAGGAGCATATCCTAATGTAGCCAATGTATAGTAAGAAAGAGATGTCCAAGCTGTGGAACCATCTCCTAGTTTAAGTTTTTCAGTATCAGTTTCAAAGCCTAATTCTCCACTAGCTAAAGTAGGATTAGTACTAGTCCAATTAGATGCAGTATCTCTTCTAATTTGTATAATATCAGCCACTTGCAGACCCTCCATTTATTGATTGTGCGCTTGTATATGTTGTGGAAGCGCTTCCACCATCTGCTTTAATAATATGTTGTCGAAAACTACCTGACTCCGCAAATGCAACTATTTGTATAATATCGTTTACTGTTGCTCCAGAGGCTAATGTTATACTTGATCCATTAGTAGCAGTCACATCTTGTCCTACAACTAATTTGACCCCGTTAAGATATACATCTACAAGCCCCGCTGTATAAGTAAGACCTGTAACAGTTGTTTGACCTCCTGTTGCAGTAACAGTAGTTTTTACATATACAAGACCACCGCCAGATCCAACTTCTATAATTTCTTCAACACCATCATCTTTTTTGATGTACATCTTGCCATCATAGGTATTAATTGCAACTTCACCTAGGGCAAGTTGAGCAGTAGTAGGCTCAGCACTAGCAGTACCAGACCGCTTGAGCTTAATTATTTGTGACATTTAGAAAGTGCCCCCATCGACAGTGCTTGTCCACGTGGGAGTACCGGAATTAGATACGAGTAGGTATCCGTCGTTTCCTGCTGCTGTGGCCTTTACGCCACTAGTTCCATCACCATATAAAATACCATCTGTAGTAAAGGAGCTTCGTCCTGTTCCACCATCTGATACGGTTAAATCTGTAATTCCTGTTATACTACCGCCTGTAATTTCTACTGAACTATCCTCTAAGTGAGCAATAATGGTTCCTATTGCGTATCCTGTTCCGCTTGTATTTACAGTTGTACCAGGAACCGCTTGATTATCGTTAAATAGTTTCCATTTCTTATCTGTCGCATCTCTGAAAAATCCAGAGTATGCATCTTGTGAACCAGTAGTATCATGTAATCCGTAAAAACCAATATCTACAGCATCATTAGTATCATTACCACCCGCTAAAGCCATTAATGGATCTTCAACAGTCATAGTTGAAGTATTAACAGTAGTAGTTGTACCGTTTACTGTGAAGTCTCCAGTTACAATTAAATTCCCAGAAGTAGTAATACTAGCTGCAGTAATATCATCTGTAACCAGTTGTCCATCTACAGTAACATTATTAAAAGTTACATTATCAGTAGTATTTTGACCTTGAACGGATGTCCAAGAAGTTTGACCAGAGCCATCAGTAGTAAGTAAATAACCTCCTGTACCATCTGCTTGAGGCCATTTTACCCCATCAAGTACAATATCTCCAGTACCATTTGGAGTAATATTAATATCACCATTAGTATCAGTAGAACTAATAGTATTACCATTAAGGGTTATATTATCAATTTTTAATTGATCTAACTTGCCCCCAGAATCTACTATTAATGCACTAGAATTTGTTAGAGTACCCGCAGCATGGTCAAGCATATCCACATATAATTTACCGCCAACTACATCTACAGCGGAATCTCCTGGATTACCAACAAATAATTTATTACTGTTAGAAGAATATGCCAACTCCCCTTTATTAAGGGTAGATGGTACTGCCGTAGTATTACTTCGTTTAATTTTTACTATTTGTACCATGGAATTACTCTATTAAGCTAAAAAGCTCCTGCATCGACTATATCTGAATCTCCAGGAGGGGTTCCAAGCATTATTGGTACCCACTCAAAAACTCCAGTTGATGTTTCTCTGTATACTTTAAAATCCTCGTCATCCGTATCATACCAAGTATCACCTTCGCTTACGGAATCTCCTGTAGGTGCAGCAGCTTGTCTAAAACTTTGATCGGCTAATTGTTCTAAAGCTTCCTGCACATTTGTTGCAGTTATTGGACCATACGCGTCACTATTTATTGCTGACGCTGGTGTAACTCCTGCGGGTAATGCTAAATTATAAGCATTAACTTCCGTAACTGTAGGCGATATTGTTAAAGCCGTAGTAGAGCCTGTAGCCTCCACAGTTGTTACAGATTCTGTAATCTCTACTGATATTGGACCTGGCATTATCTAGTTACCTCCGGTGTTAAAATAACTGTTCCTTCCATTAATCTATTAACTATTACATCTGAAGCAGTATATATTTCTAAGTCATAATAATACTTCCCTGCAGATATAGCGGATGAAGCTGAATTTGTTAGTTGCATTTTTACCTCTCCCGCACTAGCATTAGGTACAGTACAAGTAAAGGTAGCTGCTACTGCCGAAGCTCCTTTAGTATTTCGCATTTGTGCTCTAGCGGAATAACCGGTAAGATTCTTTATTGCATTATCTTCTTTTACAACTAAATCGAGGGCGAAGTCTGACCCCTGATCTATTTTTAAATTATAAGCTGCGGCAGTCATTGAAATTCTCCATGTTGTAATTATAACAAACCTGACATTTTATGTCAAGAAACTTTTTTAGCTACCTCTTCAGTTGTGATTCTAAATAAAAAAATTTATTTTTTCTATCCTCCAAATTCTGATACTTCTAACGTATGTGTAGTTTTAAATATACACCAATCTGAATAAATAACTCTTCCAGTCCCTCCAATTTCAGTTAATTTAAATCTACCTCTTTCTTTTATTGAATATTGATATGTATTATTTGCTTGAAGCCCCGTTGGAAATGTACCATCACGAGATATATAAATGGAAGGCTCGGCTGTATTATTTGCCCAAGAAGTTTGACTATAAATATTACCTTGATATAGCGTTAAATTTTGATTTGCTGAGTATTGAGACCCTGAATCAGCAGCAGTAACTAATCTGCCACTATTGCCATAACCAGTATCAAGTTCAGTACTTACACTATAACTAGGATCATTAAAATCTCCTTTTATTTTAAATGTACCCGTTCCTCCTGCTCTAACTAAAACGTCAGAAGAAGTATAACCTGAACTATCTGCAGTTGTCACCTCACTTGCTGAAGCTGATACTTCATAAATTCCATTACTTATAGTAGGAGTTAAAATTTTTAAATACCAACTTAAAGAAGTATCATTAATTGTCCAAGTTACAGAACCATTGTCTCCTCCTATAGGAACATCACGAGTACTGTTTGTATATAATGTAGTAGTTGCAGTCTCATTATTAGCTAAGGGGTACCCATCATTATCAAAACCTCCATCAGAAACTAAATCTGCTTTTACAGTAAAAGTGGCTGAAGCTGAGTTACCAGAAACTACAAAAGTTCCATCTAAATTAGGATCTCCTACAATATCAACAGATTGAATACCAGTTGTTCTATGATGAATATGAGTGCCATTAGTGACATTAGTAGTAGTTAAAGTAATAGTTTGAACCCCGCCTTCATTAACAGGATCAGAAGAAACAGACATTACAAAAGACTCATTAGTTGCACTATAGAACTGATTTAATGAAATAGAGCTTCCAGAAAAAGGAACGTTTGCATTATAAACATTATTAGGTACAAGACTTCCCCCTTTATAAAATTCATCCATACTACTGGAACCAGAATCGCCAAAATGAGTACTCAAATCTCCTATGGAAATAGGTCCACTACTTTGAAGATTTGGCATCTTCTAACTCCTCTACTTTTTCTTTTAATTCTTTAATTGCATTAACTAGTAGTGGAACTAGTAATTCATATCTTACACCTTTAGTACCATCTTCCCTGTCTGCAACAGCTTCAGGAAGAATTTTTTCGATTTCTTGTGCAACAATACCTACATCTTTCTTTCTAACAAAGTATCCGTCTTCGCCACCTCTTTCTTTAATATTACTATCCTTCCAACTAAAATTATATCCAGAAATAGACATAACTTTATCAAGTGCATTACTTATGGGATTTAAATCTTCTTTTAAAGCAATATCAGAAGAATTAAAGGCTGTGATATTCCCAGTAGCAGTAATAGCCCCTGAAGTAGTAACAGCTCCAGTACTTATAGAACCTGCAAGTCTAGTGTTAACTAAAGTATCACTATAATATTTATTAGTAGAGCCTTGGGATAAGTCATCAGTATCAAAATCACCCATATCAACAGCAATTTCATCAGCAGCTACATTTATTCCAGTACCTCCACCAATATTAAATGTTGTTCCACTAAGTGCCATTCCAGCACCGCCTTGATAAGTCGTATTAGTATCTGTAAATGTAAATGTTGCTCCAGATTGAGATACTCCTGACCCATTAAATGTGATAGCACCTGTTTGTGCACCTCCTCCAGCATTAAGAGAAGTTATTGTATTTGTATCAGTAACAGTACAATTAAATGTAGTACCAGATAAAGACATACCTGTACCAGCAGTATAAGTTGTATCAGTAGTTGAATACCGTCCGTCTAAGTCGACGGTTGGATTAGCAGCACCTGTTACAGTCGCAGTTAAAACTCCTGTACTAGTATTAAAAGCTAAAGCAGATAGATATCCATCAGAAGTACCGCCGCCTCCAGTAGCAGTTACTGTAACTGCCCCTGTAGCAGCATTTATAGATATACCACTACCCGCTACAATAGATGTGACACCAGTATTACTAAATGCTGTTCCGTTTAATACTAGTCCTGTACTAGCAGTATAAGTTGTATTAGTATCTGGAGGTGTTTCCCAAGAGTTGTCTCCCCTTAAGAAAGTAGAAGTACTAGCTGTTCCACCAGCAGAAAGTTCAGGAATACCTACAGCGTCATCCGCCATCATAGCATTAGTTACACCCAAATTATCAATCTTTAAAGTTTGATTATGAGGCCCGGAAAGTGTGTCTACTGAACCAGATAACCCAGCTCCTGCTGCTATATTAACTCTTTCGATGTCTCCTGAGCCACCACCACTTTGTGATACCCAGTCATAATCTGAACCATTCCAACTTAGTACTTCATTTGTACTTGCTGAACTAGTATTTAAATGAGTATCTACGTCATCATTATCATAATAAGCAGGCATAGCCCAAGTAAATGAACCATCTCCATCTGATCGTAAAAATTGGAAAGTATTACCATTACCAGTTACATTAAGCTCATCTGTTCCTATAGCATTATCAGGAATACTTATAGTGCCAGTAGTTATAATAGGCCCTCCAGTTAATCCGTTTCCTGTAGCCACACTTGTAACAGTTCCCGTACCCCCAGCAGTAACCCAACTTGCATCTGTTCCATCTGATTGTAAAAACTTATCTACAGTTCCAGGGTCAGATTGAGTTGGAAGTGTTCCAGTAGGAGTAGTCCAAGTACCATCATGTTGCAACCATCCACTAGAAGAACTGCCAGTTATTGGAGCACTCCAGCCATCAAGTTTAAAACTATTAGCAAATAATCCGGCTGATGAATGTCCTAGCCAGCCCCATGAATTTGATGAGCCACCAGTTTCTCCATATACTCCACCAGTAGCCCCTTGGCCAGCTACACCAACTACGGAACATATTCCTACTACACCTGCGGTATCACTGCTTCCTCCATCTATAAATGCTCCTACAACATTGTAACTAGTACCACCAACCGTTATTTCAGCGCCATTTCCTATATCAACTTTATCGTCTCCCATAAGCTTAATAGAACTGGCAACTAGAGAATTACTGTAGCCTGTAAGAGTAACATTGTCGGCTGTCATAGCTCCTGCAGCTGTAACTTTAAATTTCGGATCTACTCCCGCTGGTCCTAATGCTATTCCTGTTTGACCAAAAAATATACCAGCAGTTTGATCGGTAATCGAAGATTTACCATCATATAGTTTGTTATCATCAATGGTCCAACCGCCTATAAGACCTTCTTCTGCTTTTAGAACTCCTCCAGCAGTTATGCTAAAAGGTGCATCAGCAAAATCAGCGTGTCCTGAGTGCATGTTTCCTGTAGTAGCCACCTCAAAATTAGCAGGACCTCCTGCTCCCACCTGTATTGCTTTACTATAAACAAAATCTGAAACTAATTTACCTGCTGCTAACGTACCATCAACAATTACAGAACCATCAAAAGTTTCTACTACTAATGAACTAAAATTAGCTGCATCAGCATCGGTTGCTGTATTTGTTGCGGACCCCGTATAAACTCTTGTACCAGCAAGATTTGCGCTATTATCTGTAACAGTTATTCTGTCATTTGGTCTAATATAACCATCATCTGCTAATGCCATTACGGCACCTCCGATGGCGTTAGCATCAGAGTCAGTAAGAGACCCCGCAAATGCCGCTGCATTTGTAGCACTTACACTACTATTTGAAGATTCTTCAATAGTAAATATACTGTAACCGCGACTACCTGATGCTCCATCCTTACTTTTTGCTATACTATAAACTAGAGTTATTGTTACTCCGTCATAAATTCCTCTAAGAGTAAACTCTTCATAATCACTTGTCCACGAGCCACCTGAGAGTGTATATACCCCAGTAGATTGGGCAATAGTCATAGTTAAACCATTTTTTGTTACAGATAAACTAGTGCCAGAAGGTCCTGCATAATAAGTTGTAGCACTACCAGTTTTATCTACTGCTCCATCGTACATCTCAAACGTGCCGCCAGAACCAGTTAAATTATAAGTAGTTCCATTATAATTTGCTGAAACTACATGAGCTTGATTTGTCAAATATCCGGTATGTGCATCATCTCCTGATTTAACTGGATATATACTTATAGTGTCAAAGGCTACTTCAGTTTGATCTCCCTCTGATACACTTACTGCCATTGTTTTGGGGGTATCTGACCAACTTGAAAAAAGTGAGGGTATACTAAACGTTGCAGTATCTGCATCATCTGTACCATCTGAATAACTACCCTCAGCAGTACCATCTAATGTAAATTTAAACCAAGGATCTGTAAAATGTTTCGAAGAAGCGGTTAAAGTGATGCTAGAAGGGGTTGGGTTTTCACCCTCTTCATCATATACAATTGAATAATCATCTGAAGTTAATTGAACAACTTTTGCATCATCCCCTGTTGCACCCACTCCGCCTTGATGTGATTTAGCAAAACTTTGTATTCTATGAAAAGTTTGGAACGCCGCACCCGTTAAATTATATACTTTTATTGTATATTCAATAGATGCAACGTCTTCAGTCATACCTGGAGTACTTGTGGAGTCGGCAAAAACTCTTATTTCCCCGCCGTCAGAACCACTAATAGTAGAGGCACTCCCAACACCTATATCAGTACCTACTGCGTCAACTGTATATTCATTATTACCCGAACCATAGTCTAATTGTGTTACCCCTCTCCATACTTGTATATTTGTTCCTGTTCCGGTATAATCCACTACTCCTAAATTAGTAGTAGGAAGCGTATGTGCCTCATTACTTAAAACTGTAACTATTGCATCTGATCCCGCTTTAAGTCCTAACGCGGCGATTTGATCTGTTGCTAAAACTGGACTGCCGTTTGAACTATTACTTATTTCTACTTCTATCTTTTCCGGCATATCGGCATGTGTTGCGGTAGGGGTATAAGTATAAGTATTGGTAGTGGAAAATCCACTTCCTTGTGCTACATCATTTAAATAAAATCTATAATATACTGTTCCAGAAGTATTTTTAGGCGTTGCAGTAACTGTAGTGCTAGTAGGGCTGGGAGTATTTCCTTCAGTATCATATTCAAAAGTTTGATCTCCCATCGCCAAAGAAACAGCTTTTGCATTTATACCCGCTGATCCATCTCCGCCTGTAGCTCCTGGACTACCTGTAGCTCCGTCCCTCATAAAAGGAACTTCTATTGATCTAGTGCGTATTTTAGCAGTATTAGTAGGATCGTCTGTCTCTCTTATAGAAAGATTGAATAATAAATCTGTAGAACTGTAAGTCTCTATATCATCTAGATTTAGAGTACGTGAATTATCTACTGTAGCAGAGTGGTAGGTGGTGTCTGCAGATTGACTAATATCTGTATGATTAAATCCTGTTCCAGTAATTTTAAATTCTGGATTTTGAAAACCTTCAGCTTCTGCTACTAATACTAAATTAGAGTGCGCAACACCATTATAAACAGGTGTAGAGGCCCCATCAAAATGAAGAGGATTTGGTGTAACTGTAAAATTAGCTATTCGAGCGCTATCATTTAAAGAACGATCAATATCTAAATTCAACTTATCTAAGCTAAACCCAGCATTACTATCATTTCTAATAGTAGCAAATACTGAATCTAAATGCCTATCAAATTTAAACTTATTACAGTAATGGCTCGAACTAGCAGCTACTGCGGTAGAAAAACCTCTATCTATTCTAAGGTCTGTATCAGAAGCAATATGATTAACTATACCCGCTTTAGTGGCAGAGAAATAAATTATATCTCCCACTTCATAATCACTTTCAAATGTTGTACTAGTTCCTACTACTTTTTGACTATTTGCAGCGACTGAAACCGTACCTGTAGAAGCAATATTAAAATTAGAACCAGGCGTTAAATTACCGGGACCTGTATCATACCAATATTCAAGATTTAAATTAGAATCTTTATAATACTTTATAAGTTTTAAATGATCACTTGTAGCACTTGCATCAAAAAACATATAATGACTTAATAATGCTTTAGCATAATCATTATAGCCTCCAGCACCATAATCAACAGCTCCTATACTGCTACAATCTTGTATGGAGTTAGGAAAAGGTGATGAACCTACAGTAGGCTCATTTATAGTTAAAAGAGATCCACTAGAAATAAATTTATAAGGAGTGGCTGCTACTCTAAACTTATGAGTAGAATCAGTTAAAAATATTTCTCTAGATACACTTCCACCCATAGGAATACCATACTGTCTAATAGTAGAATCTTGCCCATCATCTACAACAGTAACAGTGACAGGTACATATTTAGATCTATGACCACCTGTATTAACAGTTCTTATTCCTAAATCATATGTACCTGGTGGAACATTAAATCCTTCAGCAGAAGTCTTATCTTTATTTACAGGTAAAGGATTTGTTACACCATCAACATTATGAGCTATTTCATATTTTGCAATAAATCTATAACGTTCTCCTGATACTGTTGGAGGATCCCAATAAAGTGTAACATCATTTTTACTACCATCATTGTCCTTATCAGATACAACTGCATATACAACATCCGGAGGAGGTACAGTTTGAGTTGCATCAGGAACTGAAGGAGTTACTGTTTCTGGTGTTGATAAAATAAAATCTTTATCTAAACTTTCAAATTTTTCATTATAGTGTTCTACCGCTGTAATAGAATATTTATCCGCATCATCCTCTGATATAGATAATATTTTATAAATCTTCTTTGATCCATCTACTTCTACTCCTCCGGCAACCTCTCTTAGTGCCCAAATAGTTTTAGCTTTAGGAATTACTGAAAAAGCTGGAGAAACTGTTAGCTGTTCTTTATCTATTCCCGCTGTAGTAGTTACACCTCTGCTTTCTATCCTAGTATGAGGCTGCCAAGCTGTTAGTACTGGATCTCCGGAATCATCTAATAAATTTAATGCTTCTTGTTCCGTTGTATTAGCTGTATTAATAGCATTTCCATCTCTGTCAGTAGGGATTAAATCTCCTCTACTATAAGGAACAGTATCTAGAGTTGCGGATTCTTGAGTTAAAAATACAGCGGCCTCTTCTATAAGTACACTTAATTCATATGTAGAACCAGAAATTAAAGCTATTTTTCTATCTAATGGAATTATTAGAGTACTGTTGTTACCACCTGATACAGTTTTTATTCTTCCACTATACTGAACTTTTGCAGGACTTCTGGAAGCATCTTGTATATTTACAATATCTCCAGGTCTTAAAAAAGCTGCATTAATAGAAGTTTGAAAACTAGCTACTTCGGTTTGGTTTTTCGCTGTCCACAGTTTCCATCTACCATATCTTAAAGCCTGCCCTTCTGTTGTTGCACCAAATGCAGAAGCTTTTTGAGAAATGATTTTTCCTGTACTTATTATATTTTCTTTATCTTCTACTAGTAATGCTTCTTGCTTATAATCTTGTTCTGGATTTACCCATGTGACTATAACTTGATTTGATCTAGTTTTACTACCAGTAGATTCGTAACTAAATTGTCCGTTAATTACATTACCTGCCGTAAAATTATACACAGGATCTTTAGGTTCGTCCATAATTGGAAATATATTACCGTCTAACCAATATAACATTCCTCTAAATACTGTTGTTAAATCTTTTAATACCTTATATGCATCTGTAGATTTTTGAAAGTATACATTACATGTAAATCGGGGTTCCATTCCTAGTGCGGGATTGGCTGTAGTTGGAGTCAACCCGCTTCCATCTGGGACTAATTCGTCACAATATCTAGCAATTCTATAAAGTGCAAATTTATCGATATCTGAATCTTGTAACCAATGTCCCAATCCATATCTATTATTAGTTACAATATCGTAAAAAATCCAAGCCGGATTATTAGTATAGTCAGTACTTGCTTGAAAGTTTCCATCCCAAGCCACATAACTAGAAGTTTCAGAATAGGGCGCAGTAAGACTACGATTATAATTTGCTACTCCCTTTTCTGCTCTTTCTCTAGTTACATAGTTGGAGGGGATCTTTACTTTTAATCCTCTCAAATGGTAGGTTCGTTTTGGGGGAGACTGAAAGTTTTTAGAATTTACAGATACCTTAGCCAATGAAGTATAAGGGTATGATAGATTCTCTTTTAATATAGAAGTTAAATTAGTAATAGAACACTGAGTATTACTAGTATAATCAGACCCCGCAGGAGGCTTACTAAACGAAGAATAATAAGCTTTATTATCTTCACTTAATCGTTTTATTCGTAATTTAAAATCTGCAAAAGGCCCATTGCTATAGTTTTTTAGGTCTACTATTACTTCAGCTGCAATTGCACTTTTAGACATGCCTCGATGTCTTAAAGGGTTTTCTTCAGTAAAAATCGGTATATAATCATCAAAGTTTGTTCCATCTTCTGAAAACTTAACATCAATTTGATAAAAAGCTTTACCGTCTTGATCCCTAGCACTTCCATCTCTTTTATTATGTAATTGTGAATATTGAAAAAGTACTCTAATTTCATCTGTTTCTTCTGCTTGATCAGCAGACAAACCAAATCCGTAATCAGATATACCCTGAAGTTCAACTGTATGCTGGTTTCCAGACAAAGGCCCTTGTATACTGGTAGAAGAAAAGCTACTCCCTTGACCTATTGCAGTAACGCCCCATCCTAAACCTGCTGAATTAACTAAAGGTTTTTGATTTTTATCCCCATTTAAAAAGTTAAAAGAAAATCCAGGATTTTTACTTGTAATACCTTTATGTAATGAGTCAATAGGTACTTCAATTCCAGTAACATTTGCTTTGACACCTGTAACATTTGCCAAAGGCCAATTTTCTTCTAGTATTATATTACCTGATGCATTAACTTTAAATGCTATTGCCTGATCCATATGTAGCTTATAAGCTGTACCTGCAGCAGCACTAGGATCAGTAGGATCCCAACCATCAGTATCTTCCCAACCATCAGGTAGATTAAAAGATGAGTGTTTAAGATAAGCTAAATTTACAGGAAAGCTAGCAGTGGAAGCAAAGTTTGCAATAGACCCTGAATATTTTTCAACCCCATCTTGTGTTAACATAATTCTAGTAGATTGATTCTGGTAAGAAAAAGCATTGTTATGCTTCATCGATTCTACAAAGATCAGATTAGAACCTCCAGTATTTACTTTTACACCGCCACCTACTACTACCCCAGTTTGAACAGCTTCTACATTATCAACAGTTATATAATCTATAATATTTAAATATCTTACTGAAGATTCTTCTGTAAAAACATAATCACTACTATTTTGATGATAGGTTACAGTCTTCTGACCCTGAGTAAAATCAAAAGTAGCAGCTGTAAACGAAAGAGGCGCAGCAGCGTGCCCAGAATCTATAGCTCTATCATCATTCAAATATACACTAGCGGATCCTTCTACAGGCCCATATATTGGCCCTTCTGATAGAAGATCTATAATATACATTTGCTGATTTTTACCATATACTGATAAATTAGAGCCATAAGTAGTTATGCTATTCGTCATGGCAGGATCATCTATTGCGTCAAGATGAAATTGATGAAGCTCCAGCGCCCCTGCACCAGGATCGTCTCCATTATTATTAAATGAATCAGTAGTTAATATTGTATTTGGATCTAAATTATTATATCTCCATATATTCTCACTAAACATTTCCCTATTTTCATTACTTACTTCGAAAGAAATAGGACGGCCAGGAACTCTTAGTTCTCCATATAAAACTGGAACAGGGTCTCCCTCTACTATATTTTGCTCAGCCCCATTTAACATGTACCCCTTTTCTTCTTCCTTATCTACTGCAGGATCGGGAGCCATAATCTGCTGAATACCTGCCATGGCTAATCCAGCCGCTAAATTACCTGCAGCCATCGTAGCAAAAACTTGGGCAGTATTTCCTGCCATTCCTGCTGCCCAGACACTAGTGGAGCTTGAAGATAAAGCTCCCATGCCTTGCCACATAGGTGCAGCCACAGGGGATAATAAAAGTGTTATAACTAATGCTGCAGCTATTTTAGCTCCACCAGATTTGGAACCTGCAATAATAGGAGTTATAATTATATCTCCCTCTTTTAGAGGAAGTAAGCACTCTTTAATATCATCTAGTTCTTTACCATGTACTGTTACAGAAAACTGAATATCGTTTTCCATACATTTAAATAAATAAGGTCTAAACTCTGAATTATTAGCACTTAAAAGACGAATAGCCTCCTGTACCGTATCTCCTACAAAAGGATGTACAGTTCCAAATTTATTGGCCATTTCGCCATTTAAATAAATTTTACGAGCCATATCTATATATTCCAGTTAAGTGCTTTTTCCATAAAGGATAAAGATTTTCTTTACAAGATAATCTATTTACTGCATGATGAAAAAATATATCTTCATCTAAGTACACGCCACAATGTGTGCCTATCTTTGCTCCCATTGAAAAAATGAGAACATCATTTTCTTTTAAATCTTCTACTTGGTGAAATCCCCACTCTTTAATATGTTCAGGAGTGAAATAATCTTCTCCGTGTTCCCACCAATCATCTAAGTACGCTTCTCGCCTTTTTAGATTTATATTTAATTTTTGACTATAGAAGTCTCGTACTGCTTCTAAACAATCAAATATCCCGAATTCGTATTCTCGTCCCGCTAGTTCATTAACTACTTTTTTAGGTTTTAATATTTCTAGTTCCATATTAGGATAACTAAAAATATAATAAGGTATTCCTAGAGCATTGCAATATTTTATATCATTATAACTTGGTTCCGGACTACTATGAATGTGACTATGTACTATTGCAATAACATCACTTTTAAGATTAGCTATATGAAAATCATCAGGATTCATTACAAAATCTTCCTCTTCTTCTGCTAGATTTTCACAAGGAAACCATTTTGATTTACCTTTTACAACCCCAATTACTCCACAGCCCTCTTTTGGGTACCATGATCTGAAATGATCTTCTATGGCGGATAAATGTTGTATCATCTGAATTTCTTAGTTCCTGGAAAAGCCCCAAAAGGTAGTGCGAAGTTTGAGTTTTTGGCAGTTGTAGGATAAGTATTACTAGTATCATCATCAAAAGGTGCAGTATCATTAGGAGTAAATTGAAATCTACATTTACAAGAAGATAATTGTTTACCACACACATCTCCTCTAACCCAATATCTAGAATTAAATTGTGGGGCTATTTGACCTGTTACTGCTTGAGCTAATACAGCTTTCCATATAGTAGTTACTCCAGCAGTTGTATATTCATGATAAGTATCAGCCACCACAGCATTAGTATTATCATATTCTACATATCCCTTAACACTAGGCCATCCTGTAACACTACTTACTACTGATGCGGGAACAATTGGTTCATCATCTACTGTGAAATATGCTTTATGAGAAAGATATTCAGTAGTGCTCTTTTTCCGGCTAACTAGACTATTTGCCAGCCAACTACATCCGCCCCCTACGCCATTAGCCTCTCCTTGGTAAATCCAACTACAATATTTTCCTACAACTTGTCTATTTGGTACTTTTATACCTGCTAAGTCATATGGAGAACTGAGTTCAAAAGTAACTCCTATAGCCGTTTCTCCAGCTACTCTATCTATAATAAATTTCTTTTTTGGGAATTCTACAGGAGCGGAGCCATGTGGAGGAGTAGCATTATAAGCGGTTTCATTTGATAATTTAGATCTTAATGTTTGTCGTAAAGTAAGAGTTTGACCTATTAAATCCTCATTAGTTGTACCTGTTAAAGTACTAAATAAAGTGGTAACATTTGCTATAGAAAGAGTAGGTCTATTAGTAACCCCGTCTGCATTATATTCTATTCCAGTTAGATGTATTGGAAAAGGTTGATATTCTCTAATTACATAACTACCGAAAGGCTCTTCAAAGTATAGTTCATCTAAATTTTCATCTAATCCAGGATGGAAGTATAAAGTTGAGCCATCAAGAGTCAACTCATATAACGATATTAGCTCGCTGCCGACATCGTGTTTCTGTACTGCTTCTATTATATCTGTCATGCCTCATAAACCCTTCTAAATGTTGCTGAACAACTATAAGTCCTATCGTTATCATAATTTACACTGAATGCTTCACACACTACTTTAATAGTAGTTTCATGTGTACCATCAGGATAATTCCCACTATCAACATTACTGTCTGGAATAGTGAAATTAAAAGAATCAGCTTGTCTTGATGCAAGAAAGCGTTCTATATCATCTATATCTGTTCTATCTCTATTGCTAAAGTTTACACTAAATGACTCATCTATAAAATTAATGCCGTCTACAAATCTTTGTTCATACCCATCACCAAATTTAGCTATTCTTACTCTAGATTTTGAACTTCGAGACATACCTTTATCAGGAATAATAGTAGTCTCTGCAGTGACATAACTTTCTGTAGCTGGTATAATGAATCCTATAGTCATTATGCTGCTCCATACGGATTAAGAATACCACCAGATCGTTTCTGGTTTTGTAATTCTTCTTGAACGGCTTTAGCAATTGCTTTTCCTAGCCCTTCATGGTCTCCTTGTGATTGTGGTGCTCCACTCCCATCTGAAGAAACGTTAACTACTATATTATTAGTTCCACCCTTCATATCTACAGGTATAGATCTTCCATTAGGTAATGGTACAACTGCCTCAGTTCCGTGAAGTTTTACAGGATATCCTCCACCACTATCCAGCATATTAAGACTCTTAGAGATTCCCCCTCTTGCATATTCTGGAGGACTAAAAACCCCTCCTTTCTTTCCACCACTTCCAGTACCTGGCGTAAGCGCCATCGATGCAAAATAATCACCCCATCGCGGGTCGGCTGTACCAGATGCGGTAGGTACTGTAGGTGCAGCTGATGCTGAAAACATAGAAAACATAGAACTTTCAAGTGCTTGCATTACCATCAATTTAGTAATCATTGCAGTAATATCTTTTAATATACTCAAAGCCATGTCTTTGAAAGCATCTTTTAAAGATTTAGTTCCTTGAACAACCGCAGTCAACCCACTTACTAAATTAGTTTCAATACTTTGTCCTATAGTTTGAAATATTTGGTAAGATTCAGTTGCTGCCTCTTTAGCTAAATCCCTATTAAATTCTGTGGCCACTCTAACCTGTTCTAAAGCTAAAAGCTGATCCTGAAGCTCCTTTACCTTTGCCGGTTCTCCAGATGCTTCTGCCAACCTAATAACATCTAGTTTCTGTTCTATATCAAGTTCAACCTGTCTTAATTTATTTACTTGTGTTTGATGAGCTAGTCTAAGACCAAATTGTGTTTTCAAACCAGAAGGAAGTTTGGCAGTAGCAGCTTTATCTACACCTATTTGTGCAGCCTCTCGTGAAATATCTAATTGTGTAGCTCTTAACCCTTGTAAACGTTCTATATAATGATCTATGCCTCCAAATTCTCCAAAAGCATCATCTAGTTTTTTAGTTGCTTGTGTAGCTAATTCTAATTCTTCACTAGTTGCTTCTACAGAATCTCTCGTAATAATAAGGCCTTGAACAAAAGCTTCTGTTTGATATAAGCTTCCAGACTCTAAATTAGTTATCATATTATCAATGCCGTCTGTAAGAGCCTTTTCATTAGCATTAAACGCATTCGCTAAAGCTTCTAATCGTGCAGCCTCTTCTACATCCCTATCCTCAACAGCTGCTAATAATCTAGGACTTACCAAGCCTAACTGTTGGCCATATCTCTCCAATAACGCGTCAATGGCTGTGGTTAGTTGCTCTGGGTTTCCTGCCGCATTAACGGCTTTCTCAAGTTCACCGGCAATACCCAAAGACGCCATAGCTTCAGTTCTAAATCTACCGATTGCAGCATTATAAGCAGCAGTTTCTTCGATATTCCCCGCAGCTTGAAATTCATCTCGTTTTCCCATTAATCTTAAAAGACCGCTATCTGCCTTATCCTCAGATCCAAAAGATCCTATCATTGTTTTCAGAGTTTCTGCTACAGCATCTGCGTTTTCTTTTAATTCCTCTAGTATATCCTTCCACCTATTAAGCTCAACCCTTCCTTCTTCCCATCCTTTCAGCTTTACCATCCAGCCTTGCTTTTCTACATTTGCTAACCATTCTTTTAAATCATTTCCTATTTCTGTCTCCTCAACAACCATAGGAGTTACTTCCATAGTAAACGCTTTACCTCCTAAAAATTCCCATATTCCACTTATCTTATTTATTAGTCCTGCTATTCCCCCTTTTACCCAATCAACTACTTTGGCAAACGCTCTCTTAATTATATTCACACCTTTTTGGAATACTTCTATAACTTTTATCATCATCTCAGCTACACTTTTAACTATAGTAAAGGGAGCGTCTACTATTTTCATAAATAGTTCGTACACCATTTGAATTCCAGCTAAAAGTACGGAAGCTTTCATGGCCAGGGCAGTCATTTTACCCATTACTTTAGCTGCGCTACCAATCTTTAAAAAGGCTTGAGCACCTTTCTTACCCATCCAAACAAGTGGTCGGGTAACTTGGAGTTTTATTCTTTTTCCAAGAGATTTAAACCTTCTTCCTAATCCGGCACTCTTTCTTTCGACCTTTCCAAGACTCTTACCCATACTCCTTACTATATCTTTGCTAACACCTCTAAAAGTACCTCTTATAACTCTTCCGTGTTTTTTGATTTGTTTTTCTGCGGTAATTATCTGTTGCCTTAACTGTTTCTGCTGAGCTTTTGTCATATTACCAGCTGCCGCAGCTGATAACGCTTTACTTTTGCCCCCTTGTTTTAGAGCTTCTCCAGCAGAGCCTTTTAATTCTCTTCTTCCCTCGCCTTGAACTTTTGCTAGTACATCTTTGGCACTTTTAGCATCTCTTTTAAGTCTTTGTAATTTATGGCTTGCTGCATCTATATTTCGGCCCATTTTCTTACCCCATTCATCAACAGATTTACCCATATTATCGAAAGGGAGTATACTTTTCATAATAGACAAGGCTAATAAACCAAAAGCTATTATTGCAACTTTTGCATTAGCTGAAATAAATCTGGCTAGACCTTCAAAAACTGGTAATAGAAATTCAGTTACCGCTCTAACTATATCATCAAAAACAGTTTTTAATTGAGTAAAAGGATTTTCTCTACCCTCAACTTCAGAGTATTTATCATCCAACTGTTTCATAGTCTCAATCATCACAGCTTGACTTCGCTCTGCAGCGGTTAGAGCTGTTACTTCTTTGCCTATCATTGCAGCATAGTTTTCAGTAGCAGTTTTTAATCTAAGAACAATACCTAATTCATCTAATAGTTCTGGTTCGGCTTTTGAAGCACCTCTTACTAATCTATCAAAAGAATCTTCAAAATCCCTTCCGAGAGCTACAGATACCTTCTTAGCTCCTTCAGTTAATTGCTCCATTTGAGCCCCAGAGAATCCCTGGGCTAGTCCTATAGCGGTAGCCTGGCCAGCTTCCTTTAATCCTAACATACCTCCACTAGCTTCTCTTAGTCTTTCAGTCATAAGACCTAGAGCTTGTCCAGTAGTAGCGGCAAATTGTTCTTGAGAGGCTTGAAGATTTTTTACATCCGCAGCACTTTTGAGGAATCGAAAAGCAGCACTAATAGCGAATATATTAGCAGCTAAAACGGCATAAGCGGGGACAATGCCTCCAGTCATACCTTGAGACATCTTAGAAAAGTTTTTGGAAGCATTAGAAGAAGCGTTTGCTACACCTTTTATATTTCGGTCAGCAGTACGGGATGTTTTAGCTACTTTCTCAGTAGCTTTACCAGCCTTGGTAGCGGCTCCGGCAACTTGATTAAGTTTCTTGCCATCAGCATCTACTGTTACTTTTACCTTACTTTCAGCCATTATCCTTTAACATTATGGGTATAATTTTTACCGCTTTTAGCTTTATGCTTTTCTGCTTTTTCTCTTCTTTGAGCTTCCTCTAATTTATCTTGCATTATAATACGTTCATATACTTTCATAAAATATAGAACAATTCTAGGGTCATCTATTTCCCAAACATCAAATAACTGAGTACAATGAGACCAATCCTTCCCCATATATGTACCCGACATTCCCTCATAAACATCTGATAAGAGGTCAAACATAAAAAATGCCACTTGAAGTTCAGCCGGAAAATCCGACTGGCTCAGCGGCATCTTTTGTGGATCAGGTTCTTCCCCAAGCTGTTCGCAGATTCTATAATACTTATCTATATCTACTGGAGAAGCCTGTTCTTTTACATAACGAACAAGTAGGTCCTGAATTAGTGCTACTTGTTCCCAGTAAAATTTTCTAGCTCTCCGATAGTATCTGTTACAAATGTATCAAATACATTTGAATTCTTCATAAGTAACTCTGCATTATCTAGAGAATACGGCAATGTGTCATCAGGTTTTTGAGCTGAAATATCCACCAAAAGAAACTCTTCTAAGTATGAAAATTTCAATCCTTTCCAGCCTTTAATTACCGCTTTTGAATATTCTTTTATAAACTTATCCTCATCCAAATTCTCTTCAGGTTGATGAGTGCTTCTATTAAATTTAGTGGATACACATCTTTTTCTTAACTTTATTAATTCTTCTCTAGCTAAGTAACATAGCCTTACTGAAAAGTCATCACGGCCAGGAAAATCTATATCTACTGTTTTACTTGGAGTCATAAGACTCGCTAGTGAAACCTGAGGTTTCTTGGTTGCTTCTGTCATTACTGCATCCTGTTTTTGGTTAAAAAGGTAGCAGGGGTTTTACCCCCTGCTCGATTATTAATACATTATAATTCAATTTGACGAAATTGTCAAGATTTATTTTTAGTAGGCCTTTCCTACATATCTTAAGTCTGCATCATCCGCTGAATCAAGAGATGAAGGCAACGCATTGAATGTAGTCTCTATAGATATCAAATCCTCTACTGCGTGAGTAGGAATATCTACGTGAGCCTGAGGACAATGAATTTCAAGCCTAGGAGTACCTGCAATTCCACCAATAGCAAATGTAAGATCAAATTTATTTGCTGTAGCAGTTGTTAAACTTGCCATATCATCAAAGAAATCCTTACTAGAAGTAGAGTTAGTATCATCATCTGCTAAATAACAAGTAAAACTTCCTGATATTGCTCTGGAACCTGTTACGTGACCAACTGGTATGTTCACAATTCCTAATTCTTCTGGAGTTGTGTACGTTACATTATTAGACATAGTAATACTTCCACCTGTTAGTGTCAAACCATAATTAGTTTCTAGCTCTAAGGTGGCATCCTCATCCGGGTCTTGAGAAGCATTTAATTCAATAGTTGCTGTAGCATGATCTGTGCCTGAATTAGCATTACCTATCGTACAAGTATATGTATCTCCTGCCACATATCCCTGACCAGTATTAGTGAGCTGAATTCTTTTAACACCAGTTCCCGCTGTATTCATTATTGCAACTCCTGTAGCTTGAGTTCCAGCAGCTGGTGCTGCAATTGTAACAGTAGGAGTACTAGAGTACCCAGTACCTTCATTAGTTATTGCCGGTGTTGATACAGTACCTAATTTAATTCCTAGAGTTGTTAATCGATTTCGAATGAAGTTTGTTGTTGCAGCATATGCTTCATTTATATCTATAGTAGGCATAGTATGTGGGGTGCCTGGAGAAGACTCCGATTCAATTTTTGAAGCCATTCCTGACCAATCAATTTGAGCAATACCATCAATATCAAAGTTGATAGTTGCTTCATTGAGTACCACTCCAGCTAGTTTATATACAATTGCAGTAGATCCTTTACCTATTCTAAAGTAAATATTAGCAGCATCATTATCTGGGCCTAATGTTGATACATTAGATGATAAAAGGTTGATACGAGCTTCAGCAGTACTAGCTTGGAACTGATCTGTAAAAGTATCACTTGCATAAGTAGCTGGGCCTCCAAAAAGTGCCCAAAGTGCCTCTTCTACTGCATGATGCTTTAGTGCTGCTCCACCAGCTTCTTTATCTCCCGTCGCTCCGGGAGCACCCGCTCCTTGTGATATAAAAGGACGAACATAAGTACTAAATGAAAATTCTGCCGCAGAAAGAGAGTCATTAAAGGCTCGTCTACCTCGACGACTGACTCCTGCAGTACTTTCCATCTCGTTTAATCCTATCTCCGACACGTTTGTAGCTTGTGAAAAGGAGAATCCTTCAAGTACAGGAATCGTCCATCTTTTCGTTCCAATCTCTAAGGCCATCTCCGAGTCGCGGCTAAAATATAATTGTTGAGCCATTAATTTCTCCTATTTTCCTGAAAAGGCTTGGAATTGAACTTTTGTTCCTACCAGCATTTTCTAGTATCGAACCTCGGCTACCATTTCTGCTACCCCCATAGGTTCTAATACACCTTCATCAGTATCAATACTGAGGACTGTGATTTGTTGTATGCCTTGAGTTACCCCTAGTTTATCAATGTATGTCATATTCGCATTATCTTCTAATACAGTTTCTACATCTTCTAATAAAGCATCTAAGGCATTTACAGCATCTTCTTCATTTACATAACATCGTAAAGTAATATTTAAAAATCTATTTTTTACTCCACCAGTTAAATATTCTCTAGTTTCTCCTCCAGCATTTATATGTACTGCGGGAAACTCATCGACTTCATCCCAGAACTTTAGTCTGGGGCTTACATTATCTTCTAAATTCGTATGATAGTTTCCAGCACCATCAATGTTTTTCAATTTATCGACTATGGCATCTACGATTCCCTGTCTACGGGTGGTATATTGTCTAGTTGCCATTATTGTACCCTTCTAGTATAAAACCTTCCCATTGCAAACTTTACTGCTATTGATCTTATTGATTGATCTATTAATCTTCTAGGGTCATACTCATGACTACCTTGGTTTCCTCCTACTTCAAAAGTCTGGTAAGGATTTAAATCATAAGTATATCCAAAAGAGGGCAGCCCTGTAGGAGTACTAATTATATCTGTAATTCTTGCAGATCTGGCAAGTTTTCCAGTTACATATTCTAATCTTGGTCTGCCCATATTACCTTCTACTGTCTGGGGTAATTCTTTATTTATCAATCCTATTAATTGTAAAGGTGCTGCGGCTCCTGTATTCCCCTTAGATATAGCTTTTCTAGCTTTTAAACCAACTTTTCTATATATAGGTACTCTAACTTTTTTTACACTTGTTGGCCGTCTTTTCCCTTTATAAGGCTTATTAGTATTTTTCTTTTTCTTATATTTTACTTTAGTTGTAACCTTTATGTTTTTGCTCTTAAGGGGTTTTACAAATGCACTTACTATGTGTTTTTCAACCATATCAAAATGGCTTTCAGATGTTTTATTATGTACCCACTCTTTTGAATTTCGTATCGAGTTAATAGCTTCCTTTAGTATTTTATTTAATCCTGCAACTTCTCCTTTAGACATTGATGCTTTATTTATGGTTGAAGACTCTAAAGTAGCCTCGACAGTTTTTTCTGGGCCTGTTTTTGTATATTTATTTTTTACAATAAACTTAAAAGCATTAGTACCTTTCAATGCGTTTAGCGCTTTTTTAGCAGCAGCTTTAGATGCCGAACTTCCTTTAAATTCTGCTAAAAATTCTCCCGCTTTTAACATTCTTTGGGTTCCTACTTCAAAACCCTTTTTATGCCCAACATCTAAAAAAGGATCGTTAGATTTAGAGACTACTCCCCCATATTCTTCACCTTTTCTTCTAATACTTCTCTTCTCTGGATCTCTTCCGCTATGAAGTTCGCTCCACTCATTTATCTTTTTAATTGAGTTTTTTTGAGCTTGTGCTTTAAAAGTTTTAAACTTTTTGAACACATTTTTTCTTCCAGTTACAGATGCTATTGTAGTAGTAAATCCTTTGGTTTTAGTGCCCCCTATTGTAATATCCCACTCTTTTTTGGCTTTTCCATCTTCCCTTTTTTTGCTGGCAAAAATGCTTTCATACATTATTTTTACAAAAGCTTGTGCTTCACCTTTAAGTATAGCACCTAGTGCTTCTGTTGCTGGTACAGCATTTTTAAAGTCGCCTATCTTTGTATAGCCCTCTCTTCGGGCCATTTCTTCCCACATTTGAGCTTCCATATCTTTTACACTTACATTAATTGCATGAGGCTTTTTATCTGAAAAAATATACCTAAACATACCCGGACTCTTCTTTAATGTATTAAAAAGATCTTCCTCTAGTTTATTTATATCTGCTTGTGCCATTAAAAATTCTTATAAAGGTCTAAAACCCTCTTAATGTGATCTGGAAAATCTACATTATCAGTCATTGATGAAGTACCTCTATTCTGCAGACTTGCGCCTTGTATACTTCGTCTTTCTTTGTATTCGTCTTTCAAGTAATAAGTTATAAGATCAGCAACCGCTAGTTGCAAATCTTTAGGAGTACTTGAATACCCCGCTGTATAAACTATTCTAACTGCACCCGGCCCTCTTGGCCAGTTCTTATATTCCCAACCGCCGGTAGTGCGAATTACACTGTCTGTATCAGTATCTAAATAATATTCATTATTTGCTGTTGTAAGAGTAGTAAAGTTACTAGAGTACCCTTCTCTTTCTTGTACACTTACAATCGTATTAACAGGACTTTCAGTTAATTGAACTATATGAGTATCCCAATTAATATTGAAGTCTTCCGTCTTATTAGATGCATAATAATCTACAAGACTATTACCGCAATAAGATTTTACTAAAGGGCTTACAGAATCTATGAGCGCATCAATCCTACCATCCTCTTTTACACTTTGAGAAAGGTTTTTTAAGGATTTGTATTCGTCCCTTGTGATTAAGTCAGCCATAAGTCACTTAGTAAAAACCTGGGGGAGAGCCAAAACTCTCCCCACAAGTTAATAATATTAAACACTCCTAATTAGGCGTATTCAATTCTAACGGCTGGCTCATTAGCCCCAGACCCGCCAACTACCTCTTCAAATCCTCTGGATTGTGAAGCGACAACTGCGGTACGCTGACCCGCTACTTCATAGTCAGACTCAATGTGTATATTACGTAACTTAGGCATTAAGTAATTATGTACATTGACTGCACAAGCAGCTGTCTTACCAGCAGCACGTGCAACTGTGTCTGTAGCGACAACAGGAGATCCATAAATAGATCCTACCTGACCAACTACCTTCATGGCCATATCACTACCAACTTCTGAGATATCTGAGAATGCAGCATCTGCAATCAGGTTAAAATACTCTTCGATGTTAACAATGTATGCTACATCTGCAGGATTAACTCCGTATTTACCCATTTCAGAACGAGCGGACAGTAAGTTTGCACCAGTTAGTGCACCTGAACCGTCATTCGCGATATCAGTAACAGTACCAGAATCATCAGCATGTGGTGATCCAGCACCATCAGTACCTGCTCCACCACAAAGTCCAGCTTGGTTAGCTGTACCTACCATGATAGATGAATCAACTGCTCGAGCGTGTGCTCGTGCTAGAGCTGATAGAACCCAAGGAAGAACATTAACAACGATTTGCTCGTCAGTATCGTTTGCTAGAAATGTACCAGAAATCAAACGATAGGCATTTAATGTGATGCGACCAACGTGATAGTTATTATCACTTGCACCAGCTTCTTCCAAAAGATTAGCAGTAGTTTCTAGTCCTGTGGCGTTCCAGTTTGCGTTTTCAGTATCTGGAATGACTGGTAGTACTGTAGCACCTGAATTTACCTTCATCTCTCTAAAGAGATTGGCAACTTTTTGCTCAAGTCGTACTTCTTCTTCAAAAGTTGAAGATACGCTTGCGTCCAGGCCAATACCAGTTGAGGCGTCATAAGTAACGCCCGCTTTTTGTAGGACATCTTGGGCATAGGCAGTATTCCAGCCCTTACCAGTAATCTTACCAAGTACTGAAGCATACATAAATTCTTTGCCCCACTTTGATATATCACCGTCACCACGATTTGCGAAAACTCGCTTAGATTCCTGAAGACGGGAAATTTCTTCCTTCTTCTCTTCAAGATCCGTTTTATAAGTGTTAAGAACTTCTTCGATCTCAACATCTTTTTCCGCGAGCTTAGCTTCTACGTCCTTAACAAGCTGTTCAGCACCAGTTTCAACTCCTACTTTAATAGCAGTCTTAACTTCCTCCTCTTGCTTGACCTTCTCTGCAGCGTCCGCTTCTACCTTTTCGGCTTCAGCTTTCTCCACAGCTTTTTGCTCGGCTTGCTTCATTGCGATATTAGCAGCAGTTTGTTCTGCTACTTGTTTAGCAAAAGCTTCCAAGTCCACTTCGGGAGTTTTATCTTCCGACATTACGATCTCCTCTTGCACGGATCTCTCCGCCCTTACCGGTGTATTACTAGCTACGCTGGATGATCTCTCATCTTCATTAGCCAGAGACTGACCGGCTAGATCTACACGATTTGTGAAAGTTTTCTTAAAATCATTGTAC
>VTLG01008842.1_pt1 | contig 26731 bp, 26 predicted proteins | sample 4694571 | NCBI WGS metagenome assembly VTLG01 (sample SAMN12604809, study PRJNA352737) | marine metagenome | biome: ENVO:00000447; feature: ENVO:00000209|ENVO:00000569|ENVO:01000036; material: ENVO:00002151; isolation source: viral sequences binned using virsorter ...
TGTTGAGAGATAGTGGACAGAATGACACATATTAGTGTCAAAGGAGCTATTAGGATTCGAACCTAATTCTTGTCAACGACTTGACATGATTTAACCTGCTAATCTATAGCTCCAGGAAAGCACAGTTGTTATTAAGAACCGTGCGTTGACTGTGAATGTTAATTAGTGAGACTAATCAGTGAAACCAAGTTGATAAGTTCTCTCGGTATTTAGTAGGTTACGATTAACCCAACTACCGATGGAATAATCAGGGCTTGTGTTAAACAATAGCTCACGAATTGCATCAGCTGCTACATCAAAGTATGTATACTTTCCACCGTTCTTAAACTCTACTTGAGCGATTCTTTCAAGTTCATCAACATTTAGTTGGTTAACAGCAGAAGATTTAACGTTGAGTGATTGCATGATGTTTGTGATAAATAGTGAGTGAATAGTTTGTGTTAGTTAGTAGACTAACGGTTTAATTCAACTAAGTCTGATGAATGCATGATTTCATAGAAACAATGACTATTAAATCGTTGCTTATTCATTAACACTAACTTAGCTTTTTCATAGTCTTCATATGTACCAAGATGAACAAGTTCACCAGGATCTTGTTGAACTAGATGCCACATAGTTTGTGTTAGTTAGTTGGACAATTTGACTCTTAATTGAGTCAATAACTGGTAGAGGAATTGAACCTCTATGTAATCACCAGATCCAGCAAGATTAAAGAGCTTCGATACAATTAACTAAATCATAATCGATACCTAATCTTTCACATAATTGTTCATCAGGATCTTGATAATAACCGTCGACAACTTCATAAGGAATGTCATCAACAATTACATCTAATTCTCCGTTAGATTCTGTATACTTAAGACCAAGATTGTCAAGGTGTTTAGTAGCATAATCTTTGAAATGAATTAGGACTTTGTTCATAATTAGTGAATGAATGGTTTGTGATAGATAAGAGAGAATGTATCTCTCCTTTGTTTACATTTTAATTATAACAGAGTTTCAGTGATAATGCAAGCACTTGTTACACTCTGTAATAATGATGTAAACCTCAGAGAATTGACTGAAGCTCACTGTTAACAACGTCTTCAAGATTGTTGAACTTGTTGTCATCAATCATATCACAATAATCAATGATGATATCATTTAGTAAGGCGTAATCTTCCTTAGCTAAATAACATAAATGCATTGCTAATTGCTGACGATTCATTAACATAAACTAGACCTCAATTGTGTTCATTGTTAATATAACATGGATCAGGTCACATTGCAAGTACTCTTCATACTTTGTAATAGTGTTACTAACTGCGCCACAGATGAGCGCACAATTTGATACATAAGTAATGCTAATATCCCGCTCGTTGCTACGCAACTCGCTCAATCTGCGCCACTGTTGCACATTTTATGCGGCTACATCACGCGCAGCGCCTCATTAAATGGAGCGAGAGGCGAAGCCTCGAGCGGGATCTCAGCTTTTGAACGGGGCCATGGGGGGTATTGCGAATCATTCTCAATAAGCAATAGGTTTCACAAAATTATGTCAATTTTTTAGACCACTTTTCACTTTTCTTTATGATCTTCACTGCTTTCTCCCTAGATACACATTCTTGTGCTTTAGTTTGCAGTTTAATTAGTTTTTGTTCCGGTTTATTCAAAGTAATGATAATCTCAAAGCATCTGCTAACGATTTATAGGAGGATGCTACATATATCTGTCCACACACAACCGCTAAGGTTGCGATACTCCAGAATATATAATAATAACGTTGTTTATGTTGTGGTGGTGCAGTCATGGATGGTTTATTACTGTTAGAGTAGGTGTATGAGGTATATTAGTATGTTCTTTAATAGAAAATAAGTAATATAAGTATTAAGAAGGGGAAATTGATGTCTGAAAGACAGCGGATTTCCCCTTGAGGGGACGAGTCCACCCTTCTCTTCCCCTGTATAGGTGTGTTATGTCTCAGATCCAAGTAGGGACGGTCTTTTTACCTACCTTACCTCTAGCTTTACGTCTTTGGTCTATATCCATACCTAAGACCATATGATTAGCTGCGGATTGAGGATCATCTATCCATGTGTCTAATATGTCTTGCCAGTCTTCCATTTTACGTTGTTTAACAACTTCATAGGCGGAGATACCCATTGCATCTGTGAAATACTTGACGCCTTGGGCCAAACAGTCCAATCTATCATCGTGTTTAACAGCTCCTTTTTCTCTACACATCCTAGACATCTGATAGAACAGCATATAGAGAAGACGCTCTTCTGGAGCTGCATTCTTATTAGAGTTATAATCCCAATCAATAACCGACCTATTACATATAAGGCGATGCTGATTAAGAACCGGCTCCAACGAATCAATGATTCTATCTTCTTTTCTGACATTAGCTCTAACTTCTTCTACATCTATAGCTTGTTTGGTCTGCTGTAAGTGCTTTCTAAAGAGCTCTGAGACGATTCCATCACCAAAGTTAGTCTCAATAACCAATTTAGTAACATTGTACTTCTTACAGCCTCTGAGGATGTCTAGGAGAGTGTTGTCGGAATATCCATCTCTATAAGCTCGCATTTCATGGAGATATAGGAACCCATTCTTTTGGGATAAGTACGCGGCAGCTGTTTCATCTGTTCCTCGGCCAGAGGGATCCACGCTACAAATTGTTTCGGAGTAAGGGGTCCACTCTCCTTGTAACTGCATCGGAGAGTAAAAGTAGTCTCCAGGGAGTCCAACTGTCGGGAGTTCTTTGATGACGTTTGACGGGTCGGAGCACCATACGCAAGAGTCGGGAGCCAGGCTAGGGTTGACGCTAGTGACAACCAAATCAGACATCTTAAGAGGAAATTTCTCTGCATCGCTCAAGCTGGTATCCAGCTGAAATTGAAGCATGTAGTTAGAACGACCCATGGATGCTTCACGTTCCAAGAGGTCGTCATTATCAAATCTATCTGGGTCTGTTACACCCCACTCTTCTGCACCAGAATCAAGGTCTTCTTGGATCTGTGGTGCTAAGAGTCCTTCGTACTGACTAAGCTTGTTTTTTCTTGGGTATCTTGCGGGCCAAACAAAGGGACGATATGAACGCTCTGCCAACTTACGATAAACAGTAAAAGTAGTCTGAGGAGTCCCGAGATACATAATACGGCTATCGTTTTTTGGCGTAAGGATGGACTCCGCTTCTGTACAGAGTTGAAGGAGCTTTTCACGCATTAACTCCGTCATGGAGTTTCCAGGTACCTCTATGTCGTCCAAAATCATCAAATCTGCGCGACTTCCGGTTAGCTGACCAGTTATGCCCACCGACTTTACGCTTGGGGCTTGGTGAGGTGAACAATTTACGTCGAAGCTGATGCGACTCCAACGTGAATCTTCTGCTTTCGGTTTTAGATGAGATAGCCATGGTGTTTCAATGATTAGTTTTTGTAGGAAAATGGACATGTTATCCGCACGTTCTTTTGATGCGGATATAATCATTATTTTTTTCTCTGGATCTTTAAAGAGTGTCCAAAGCACAAAAGCGCCAGTAATCCAAGATTTACCAACACCTCTAAAGGCTTGGATCTGTAATCTTTTTGGTCCATGTTGAAGATAGTCAGCAATTGAATACTGCGCTCTAGTTGGGGAGGGTAGATCAAGTTGCTCCCAAAGTGCTTGAAGGAATAGTTTAAAATCGTCTTGTAGGGCGGTTACGACTGAGGTCATAAGTTAGCATCTCCTGCTCCACCGCCAGCTCCACCAGTGTTAGGATTACCTGGCCCACCAGTTTTACCGCCAGATCCACGCCCACCAGGTTTCTTACCTCCTCCTCTTTTCTTATCTTTATTAGGATCAATAAATAAATCGCCTCGTCTATCACTCCATTGTTTATCAGAAGCTTTTATTAAAAGATCGTCTAAAGTATAACTACCGAATTCACCAGTACCTCCACCACGTTCAAGGGATCCTCCAAACTTATCTATTTCAAATTGATCCCATCTAGCTCTTTCTTCACGTATGCGATCATTTTCTTTTTCCGGTGCTCCTCCTCGATATCTATAATCTAGATAGTCATCTAAACCTTCAGAGTGTTCTTCTCGAAATCGATCCCACCGCCTCTCATTAGGAGTTTTATCTTTTGTAGGGGCTCGTGGCGCACCTTTGTTTCGATTTTCCAGATACTTTCTATAAGCATCGGTTTCTGGATTTGTAGGCTTTCTTGGCCCTGCTTCTGCTGCTCCCATAATTAGTTATTAGCGATTGTAAGTGGTTGATTAAAATCAACTGTAGATTGTTCTGCTATTTTATAGTAATCTACATCTTTTGCTGTTATACCTTTTGAAGGTGTTTTATTAATAAATAAATCTTTTGCGTGACCTACTAATCCTTTACCTGTTGTTGCTTTTGAATATTGATTTGCCATATCAACAGCAGAATAAGCAGCTAAACCTAAGCCAAGGATAGGCACAGCAGTACCTACAACGCCTTTTAAACCAAGTCCAAGGCCACCTCTAACTATCCCTTGTCTAATCAAACCTTTAGTAAGTTGTCTTTTAGCGATAGCTTTACCTGTTATACCAATTGCACTTCCAGTAGCAAAATCTCTACCAGTAGCAACACCTAAATCTTTAAGATATTTCTTATCACCAGTTTTTTGATACATACCTGCTGCATGACCTTGCTCACCACCAATGAGAGGTAATCCTAACAATGATGCTCCACCAATACCAAGACGCTTCATAGCAGGTGATATAAATTTACGCTTCCCTCCACCTGCTATACTAAGTACACCACCTTTAGGTTCTGGAAGCTTCGGACCTTGTATAGCATTAGGCGGTGTATATCGAGTAGGATCTATCGGTGATGTAGGACCAATTTTATCTAACTCAGCTTCAGTTATAAGGCTTGCTATAGATTCTGGTTTACGATGATCTAAAATTCTTTCTAAACCATCTAACGCTTCTTCTGTAGTTTTATTTCCTTTCTTTGCCCAATTTTGCCAATTAGTTAGACTTTTATCTATTAGTGAGCCTTGTCGTCCTATCTGTAATTCGGCGCCAAGAATATTCCTAACTGATTTAAAAGCGTCTTCAGGTGCAAGTTTTGCTAGATTTTGATCAGCAAAGAAACCCCTAGTACCTCCATAATCAGTACTATGAGCACCCATTTCTTCCAATCGCTTTATAATTTTATAAGCTCTTGTATTCGGATCTTTAGGTACTATCAAAGAACCTGATTTAGAATATTTAGAATCTGGAGTAGCTAGCATATCTGCTAGAACACCTTTAACACTCCATTTTGTAGAATCTTTACCAACTATATCGAAAGGTTTATGAGCTATTGGATCGATTTTTAATCCACCTTTATCGCCTATCTGAAATCCAGAACCCTCGGCAAGTTTATTAAACTTTTTAACCCACTCAGGAGAAGCTTCTTGAAGCATATCTCTTAAACTTGATAAAGTTTGGTGGTGTACAACTTTACCAGCTTTCTCTCCAGAGAAATAACTATCCCAACCTTTTAAATAATCAGCTAAATAATCTCCTGTAACACGTTCTGAATTTTCAGTTAGTACCTGTAATATTCCTTGTTCATTTAAGAATTCAGGACTAGTTGTTAAGAATTCACCTAAAGCTCTTCTTAAAGATTTTTCCTGATCTGCTATATCTTTCCAAACCCTATAACCACCAGATCTGTCAGTCTTTTTCAACCAACTCTTAATATTACGTTCCTTAATACCGTGTTTTTTAGCTAATTCAAAAAATTCTTTACGTCCTTTAGGTACTTCTAATAATTGACGTTTTATATTCTTTATGATTAACTTATGAAGAGCTTCAGCTTTATCTAAACTTATTTTATCTGTATCTTTTAAGAGTTTTGTCCATTGCATCCTTTCTTTAGGAGCAAGACCTTTTGATGTAAGTTTTGTTGGATCTACAACATTTGGAGGTTTTTTACCTATTTGTATTGTACGAACATCTTCTGCCATCTACATACCTCCTAAGCTGTGTTCTTACTACGATCAACTATCTTACCAGGAGTCTTCTTAGCTCGCTTTACTTGATATACAGCTTTATCACTTGCTACCTTTACCCATTTACCTCCTACACGTTTATACTTCACACCACGTTCTGTTTTAGTATCACCATCTTCTGGTGCATCAGATACTTCTTCTTTTTGTAGACCTTTACCCCGTCTAAAATTTTGATTAATAGATGTCATAGTTACTTACGTTGTGCTCCGCCTCTAGCGCGGTTTTTCTTTGTTGATTCCACATTCATTTTTGGATGACTTACATCACCAGTGGTTTTACCTTTACCGTCTATTTTTAGAGCTCTACGTCGCCTTTGTAGATCAGCTCGGTACTTCTTTTTAGCAGGAGTATTATTTCTTTTTGTCTCATCTCTAGAGTGCTTTTTCCTAGCTTCTGGATTCGATCTATAGTACTTCGCGGTCTTACCAGGATTAGACACGAACGTTCTTGCCATACAACCTCCTTTGTACTAATTCGGGATCTACTTTAGGCATAATTTTATTAAGTTTATCTAATGGATTACCATCATAAGCAACACCACTAATATCATTGGTCTTTAACCAATCACATGCTGCTTTTAAGTCTTGAGTAGTAGCTTCGCCACTTTTAACCCTTTTCAGGAATTCTTTTGTGACAAGGCTATGTAATTCATTGAATTGGGTTTCAGTGGCTTTATTCATCTAACTAAATAGTTTTTCTTTTACAATAGCTAACGCTTGATCGTCTAGTTTGTTATCGGTACGCTTTACATAAGCTTCAAGTAAATCTACTACGAGCTTTTTAACAGAGTCCGACTTCAAGAAGGCGAATAGGATGGGCTTGATTAATACGATCATTTTAATTACCAAATGGGTTTAATTTTTTCCACCATGGTTTAGGTGGTTGAGGAGGAAGTGCAGCAGCTTGAGCTTTAGCAACTTCCGCTTTGAATGCAGCTATAGGAATAATATCACTGCATATATGATACACTCTTGTACCAGGACGTATCATGAATCCTTTTTGCTGTAATGTTGCACATTCTTTAGCTCTAACTAATTCATAATCTAGAGCCATTTTAGCCTCGTGTCTTGCAGCAATAGACTTACAGCGTTCAATCATAGAACCGTCTAATGGTACCATGAAATTAATCTGTGCTCCCCAGTTCTCACTAACAGTGTAACTTTGCTGATCCATGACATCATCAAATGGTGTAACATGATTACCCATATAGAATGGGCTGAATGTCATAGTTGCACCATTACAACTAATATTTGGACCTAAATGCTGTCTAGATGGAGCTCCATTATTCTGGAATTGCACAGCTTGATTGGTTACATTTCCAGTCGCTGCAGCCACAGGATTAGATGTGTTCTGCACTTCTGGTTCTGCATAAGCAGGTAAACCTATTGTGAGAAGACCGATAAGGAGGTAGTAGTAGCAGTAGTTTCGATTGTTCTTTCGATTTCTGTTACTTCTAGTACCTGACTTGCGGCTCTTGTGACTATCTCTAGTGAGAAATCTGAGCCAGGAGTTGTTAGCGTGAAGACCGAATCTGAATCCACGATACCGCCTGATGAGGTGGAGGTATGGGTGATATTGTCCCCACTCCACTTGTTCAATGCTGACCCGTAAGTCGTTATCGTTATGTCTTCTTCTATATCTTGAGTTGTAGTTGTTGTTGAGTTCATCGACCCCTGGGTGAATTGGGGAGTAACTAACTCTGCTCTCGCTACCGAGGGGGATAACAGTAGGAAGAGTAATAGCCATTTGTTCATTCTTCCTTCTTTTTAGCCATAGGACAATTGACGGGTGTTCCTTTATCTTTAGAATTACCAGTAGACAAGCCGAAAGTGGCCAGTGCACCCGTAAACACACTTGCCACGAACGTGATATCTGAGTTCCCAGCTTTCTTTATCATAGGTAACTCTACGTAATTCATTGTTATGATGAAGCCAGACCAAACAACAACGCCAAGCCTGACGAATGTTCCAAGGATTTGGATCTGGTGTTCTTGATCTTCAGCGGCATCTTTTAACTTACCGAGGAGACTTTTTCCTTCCTTTTTTTCTTCCATGCTTCAATGCGTTTGTTTAGCTGTTTCGTAACAAACTTTTTAATTTGTTCGAATAAAGGTTGTGCCAATGTAGTGGTAGCTACAGCACCTAAAGCAGCAGTAACAGCGGTAACCATTACTTCTGCAGTAGGGAGTGGCATTTGTATATCTAATACAGGTATTTGTAAACTTGGAGACTCAGGTTGTTCTGTAGTCTTCTCCTCCGCCTTCTGTGTGCCTTCAGGACGCTCCAAATCAGCTGGTGGGATGACTATAGGGCGAAACGATGGAACTCTTGCTGAGGGCGGTCTGAAGTACATCTGAGGGATGTCCAAAGCTTTAGGCAGATTGGCGGAAGGAATTTCCATTATGACTTAGGATATTTGTCTTTGATTTCTTTAATTTTAGTTTTCCAAGCATCAACACCTGAATGATATATCAAATCGAATTGATCAGCATAGCTTGGATACTCTTCTTGCCTACTTCTTTTATACTTCTCATCATCCCATAATGCTTTCAATCTAACGACTTCAGCATCTATTTCTGATTCAGTTGGCTGTGTTATCTTAGGAGAATGCCATGCTGTAATACCTTGACCTTCAATATAGGCAAACTCCGCATTAGGTTTCAATGAGGCTATAGCAAGACCTTCATCAACCATCCATTTCTCTGGAATTCCTGTTACTATACTCATGCGTCGTACTCCTGAACTATAAGGCTAGTATAACTGCTTGGGTTAAATCTCATTTGATGGTTGGCATTCAATAATTTTGCATAGATTGTATATCTTATAACATCTGTTGTATTAGATGTAGCGGTATTGTCAAAATAACTTGCAGCAAAGTGGTGAGAATAATAAACACTATCTACCGTACCTATATAGTCATAAGTAACTTGATGGATCTCAGTATCTGTACCAGATCCTATTTTCTTATATATAGATACGATTACCTGTGGTCCGTAACTTCCACCATTAGGGTTCTGAGAATAGTGACCAGCGCACCAAAACAGCATCTTACTCCCTGCTTTTGAAGGAGTAATCTCCTGATACATACTTGTTGTAGTTTTAGTAGTAGTATTTATAAGAGCAGCAGTGTTATATGAACTTCCTACTGCTTGAAGTAGTTTTCCTCCACCAGCTGCAGCCCATGAATTATCTCCACGTAGGAATGTACTTGAACTTGCTGTACCTGTAGCTGATAATTGAGCTACTCCAATAGCATCGTCTGCCATCAATGCATTGGTAATTTGATCATTTGCTATATGGGCTGTATCTATAGATCCATCAACGTAGTGTTCTGAGTTAATTGAATTATCAGCTATATTATCACCATCTACAGCGTCATTAGCTAAATGTGCATGATCTATAGATCCATCATTATAATGTTCAGAATCTATGCCATTATCTGCTATTTTTGTTTCATCAATTGAATCAGCTGTAATTCCAGCAGCTTTTACTTGTGTTAATGTCATTTAGCTTACCTCCAATTTGCCAAGACGTTCTTCTAGTTCTTTATTTTTTTCTGATAGTTCTTGGATTGCATTTACAAGAATTGGTACTAATCTTTCATATTTCATACCATATGCTGACTCATCTTCGTTAAGGTTAACAGTAAGCATGTCATCTTTCTTACCTGCGTATCCAAAACTTTTTTCTACTTCCAGTACATCTTGAGCTTTAAAACCTAAGTGAAGTCTAGCTTTTTTCTTAGATCCATCAGGAGTACCTTCTTTTGTAACATTACCATCATCATCATATTCATGATACCAATTACGTTTATCCCATCGATAAGTGACTGGTTTTAATTTATTAATCCAATCTAATCCATGATTAAATTCAGTAATATCAGTTTTATCACGTTGATCTGAGGATGAGATAGATGTATCAGCACAATAAATATCAGTAATACTATTATTTCCTAAACAAATAACATTGCTTCCAGTACTTATAGCACCAGACGGAGAACCTGATCTACCCGCACTACCTCCTACACATATATTATTGCCTCCACTAGTAATATCAAAACCTGCATGATCACCTATTCCAACATCTGAATTACCTGTAACTTGATGTAATGCTTTATGTCCAAGGGCTGCTGCATAATGCCCATCAGTATGTACTATACCAGTATCAGTACCAACAAAAACATTTCTAAACCCTGAAGTTATATCTCGACCTGCTCTAGCACCTACACAAACATTTTCATAGCCGCCAGCCATATCATCGCCAGCATTCCTACCTATACAAACATTCTCATCACCAGTTGTAATACCAACTGACATTGCACTAGCACCAACAGCAATATTATAATCGCCTGTTGTGCATTGAGATAGGCAATAATAACCTAAGGCAGTATTAGCGGCACCTTCGGTCAGTTGCATACCAGATTGGAAACCGATACAATTATTATAATCACCTGTTGTCAAATCTTCTAATGATTGAGTACCAATACCAATATTAGAAAGTGCTGAAGTTGCTGAGTTAAAACACGATGTTCCTATTCCAATGTTATTATTACCTTCACCTGATTGGAATCCATCGTATCCAGCCCGATATCCGATCATTACATTTTGATAGCCATCAATTGCGTTCTCCATCGCCTCTGTACCTACAGCAGTAGTATTATAAGACGATGTGGATTCCTCCATGCATTGAGTACCTATAGCAACATTACCAGTTCGACCGGCTGCTGCATTTTGATTATGACTTGCGAAGGCTCTATGTCCAACGGCAACATGTAAGCTAGATTCAGTTGTTGCAGCACCTGCTTGATAACCAATAAAGGTGTTATCATCTCCATCTGTAATTGCTGTACCAGCATCGAATCCGTATAGAGTATTATCTGTAGCATTCGTTCCGTTAAAACTATCTCCTGCATTAGTACCAGCGACTGTATTATATTGTCCGTCACTAGTTACACCTGCAGAAACTTCAGCCCATACTGGGTTAGCACTTCCACCTTGTGTTTTAAGGAAGTAACCATTAGTACCAGCACCTAAACGTGTAGGAGCTCCTCCAGATCCATAATAAAGTACATCACCTTGAGTACCATGAGCCATTTCAGCTAGATCAACAGCGTTGTCAGCTAAATGAGCGTTATCTATAGATCCATCTGTATAGTGCTCAGAATCAACAGCATTGTCAGCTAGGTTATCTCCATCTACGCAATCAGCTGCCAGTTTAGCATGTTCTACTGCACCTGTACCTATCTTAGCTGCTATTACAGCTCCTGCTCCGATCTTAGCTGCAGTAACTGTACCATCTCCTGGTGTAGGAATACTTACAGCTGAACCTACTTGTATAACGAATACACTAGAACTAGCTGCGGGAGCTGCGCTGAATATAATAGTATCAGCATCTGACATTGCAAAACCTTCAGCTGGTGCTGAGGTTCCAGTATTAGGTTTCTGTATAACACCATTAACACTAACAATTAGCTGAGCTGCTGATGTTACAGAAGCTGCAGATCCACTTGTTGAGGTTTCTTTTAAATCATAAGATTGAGCAGAACCATAAGTAGCAGCATCAGTTGTACCTGCATTACATAGTACTAGATATTTAAAATCACCGGTAGATGTTACTTCACCCCAAGATGATCCATCATAGACTTTCATCTTGTTAGCATTAGTATCAAACACTAAATCACCTTCATCATTATCAGATCCAGGTTCACCAGCTGCTACACGATATCTATTATTAAAGTCGTTTATATCATCGCTTAACTGTACAAAGTCTGACTCCCTTATCATTGCCTGGTGGTAATTATAAGTCTGACTTGATCCAGTGGATACAACCATCAAACCAGCACCAGACTGGAATACATAAGGATCAGCGTTTGAACCAACACCACCTCTTAATTCACTAGGGAATCCATTAATAGTTACGGTTGAGTTATCAAGTGTATCAGCATTAGTTGAGACACCACTAGAGTTTACTTGTAACCCAGCTGCGTCAGTTATACTAATTACAATACCAGCTGCAGGAATTGTGTTAGGGAAAGATTCATCATCTGCTATAACTTCAAGTCCACCAATAGGTGCGATTACACTTGAGACATAATCTACAACAGCTCCTGATGTAGGAATATGTGAGTCACTATCTGAGATAGTTGTTTGCTCACAACCTATCATACCGATCTCAATTGCATCATTAGCAATTGTTACAGCACCTGTATTAGCAATAGTTACGTCACCGGATACTGCCACAGCAGTTGGGACGTTAGAACCGTTACCGACAAGGATTTGTCCGTCACTTACGTTTGCTAATTTACTATGAGCAATAGCTGCACCAGATGCTACAGAAGCGTTAACCACAGCATTACTTGCTAGTTGATCAGCACCTACTGCATCGTCAGCAATCATAGCCTGTTCCACAGCATCATTAGCTATAGTAACAGCACCATCATTTGCTAAGGTTACATCACCTGAAACTGCTACAGCTGTTGGTACATTAGATCCGTTTCCTACAAGGATTTGACCGGATGTAACACTAGCTAATTTACTATGTGCTATATCTGCAGAACTATTAAGATCAGCATTAACAATAGACCCATCTACTATTTTAGATGAGTTTACTGAGTTTGCAGATAAGTGTGCAAGATCAACCGAACCATCAGTAATATGTTCTGAATTGATTGCATCGTCTTGTATATTATCTCCATCTATAGAATCATTTGCAAGCATTGCATGTTCTACAGCACCATTGGCTATAGTGAATGCACCTGCATTAGACATGGTTACATCCCCTGAAGGGGTGACCTGAGCACTTACATTACTACTATTACCTGCCCAGATCTTTCCATCTGTTAAGGAGTGAGAAGCTATATTAGTATTAATTCTGTCATCAATAGCTTTAGCTGTCATTATATAGCTATCACTATCAACGAAAGCTTCTGTACTATCTAGTGTTTGTGTAGAATCATTCCATTTACCATCTACTGATTTCTCTGTTTCCTGGCAAACATATAATGTTTGGTTAAAGTCATTGTTTAAATCTTGTGCTCTAACTGCAGATCCAGAAAAGAATTCTGATTGAAGATTATCAATATTTGTATCACGATATACTCTAATTGCTACTGAACTTTTAGGAGCACCACTAGCTTCTTGTGTACTAGTTGCTCCTCCAGCATCAGCAGTAAAGTTTATTTGGGTAGCATTGGCAAGTTCGAAATTTGTTGTATCAACCTGATTAAGGGAAACCTTAATATCAGTGTCTTCTAAATATGGGAATGTGAAGGAATAGATTCTAGTAGAACCGTTTCCTGTATAGTTGTTTTCAATTGTATAAGCCATAGTTACCTGTTAGTCATTTGGAGTAATTGGTTTGCTTCTTCGTATTGTGATCTGCTCTGTTCAGGTCTATCTATTCTATTATATACTGATGCTTCAGCTTTCTTTCTAGCACTCATTAAAGTTATAACGTCAGGATGACTTTGAAGTGTAGCCCATGCTTTCCTCTTAGCTTGATTAAATAAATCCCTAATCATTTTGTTATGAGGATAATCCATAGGATTAATACCAGGAGGACGTCTATGTAAGCCATCTCTGATATCTTGCTCCATCTGATTCATAGATTCAATGAATTTCTTCTTCTTAGAAAGCTTAGCAAGCTGTAAATCTAAACGTTGATCACCTAAAGCTTTTTGGAATTGAGATCTAACTTCAGGTGCTTCTGCTAATGATGTACCATCAGGTCCAGTTAGTGTTGCTAAATTTAAATCAAACTGACTCTTAAATAAAGTAGCTCGTCCGATTTGTGATTCTGTCCACTCCTCTTTACTATACCCATGTTCTTCAAAATTAAGTTGAACAGGGCTGATCATATTATAGAACCTAACTATAGGATTCCAATCTTTAATAGGTTGTCCAGTTAGAACATCATATTTAGTTGGAAGTTGTCTTTCTCCAGCAATCCCTTCTAAGAATAGATTCCTACTACGAACTGTTTCCCATAATCCAGCATTAAGTTCCTTCATATGAGGGTTGAGAAACTTACCTATTTCGTTTCTTAATCCAGCATAAGGTATAACATTATTCATTATATTAGCAGCTATCCTTTCTAACTTCTTAGGATTATTGCCAAATAAATCAGTTAATCCTGTTAAACCTTGTAGGTAAGTCTTAGTAATCATACCTTTAGAAAGTGCTAACGTATAACTTAATAAGCCTCTTTCAACAGCATCTGTACCTATAGTATCCATATTATCACCAAGGTCAGCTATACCAGATAGAATACTAGTAAATGGTTCTAAGGACTCATGCCCTACCCATATACCACCAAGTTTGATTGAACGTGGTTTCCATCCACCAGCTTCCCAAACTTTACGTAATCTCATATCAGCAGGTCCATTACCAGTTAATTCACCAGATAAGTATTTCTGACCTGCCATGAACATGATAGAACCGCCTATAGCTAATCTACCATTTTGTAAAGCTTTTGCATTAGCTAAGTCTTGTGCATTCTCAATACCATACTTAACAACAGACTCTAAGTTATCAGGTGTAGCCTTAGCTATATCATTAAACTCTCTAACCAGGAAGTTGAATCCTGGTGTATGTTTCATAGTCAATTCTAAACCATTAATACCTGTTCTAGCAAACATATAGAATGGTTTTAACTGAGGATACGTAGTAAATAATTCATTTAAAGACTTACCAAAACCTGTTAAATCTTTAGTAAGTGTTACTTCCCCTCTAGCATATGACAACATACTGTCATTTATAGCACCAGTGTTAGGATCAAATATTTCATTCTGTAATCTAGTCTCATACTCTCTTATCAATTCATGACTGATATCAGGTATAAGTCCATCAGCTTTTGCTTCCATTGCACCTCTAAGTGCTTTACTTCTAGCTCTAGCTCTACCTAATATCATGGTAAAAGCATCGTCAGTAGCAGCTAATAACTTCATATTATAATTAAAGAAGTTAGAATGATTTGACATACGTGCTAGGTTTGTTACACGGAATGCTCCGACTTCTCCATCACTAGCTCTACCACTTTCTTCTGCCCAATATCTCATTAAATCCCATTGCTGATCATCAAGGGTGTATTCAGCATATCTACTTTTAACTGTAGATAAATCGCCTGTCCAGTAACCATTAAGTCGATGTTTGAAATATTCAAAGGCTTCTGGTACTGTATGGATCATAGCATTTATTTCTGCTAATCCTTCCCTTAATACAGAGTCATCTGTAAATCCAGTTGTTATATATCTACCAGCTCCACCAAGTGTCTGAGCTATAGGTCTTAGGAACGTAGCTGTAGAGGTACCTAGAATCGCCCGTATGGGGGTCTTAGGACTGCTTAGCATACTATTTATCATAACACCTTGTAACTCTTTTACAATGGCTCCTGTCTGCCTTATACCATCAGCTGATGTATGACCAATTAATCTATGACGCATGTAAGAGTCAAAGTCTTGCCAATTATTAATTTTATTGGACATAGAGAATGCTTCTAACATAGCTCTCAATAAGTCATCAGAAGGCGCATCTCTTGCTACATCAAACATCATACTTACACGACCTTTTACTTGACCATGTAAATCAGTGAGTACTTGTTCAGCTAACTTCTTACCACCTGGTTGAGATAACATATCTCTATAAGGTTGACTCATTATGAATCTAGATCTTTCAACTTGTTCTAGACCTACAATAAGATTATTCTTTAGGTATTCTAAAGGACCGCCTACATCATCTATATTTGTAACATTGATTAATTCTCTTGAAGCAATACCTCTATCACGTAATTGTTTAAATAAGGATTGTTGGATTAAATCAGCAGCAAGTATTTCTTCTAAGGACCATTGATCTGGATCATCAATACTTTCAAGGAAAGGTCTCCAGAATTCATCAGTTTCTAGTTGTGCAGCATCACGACCACCAACAGTCTCCTTCATTCTTTCAAAGGCATCAGAGTAAACATCATGTAAACCTTTACCTCTAGCTGTAAGATCTCTCTCTAATTCAACAAATCTTGGATCATTCCTAAGTTCTTTACTAATAATGTTATTGATACCTTTAAGTTTAGATCCTGTATTTGCAATAGATTCAGCAGCAGCTGGAGTAATTAAACTTTCTGTAGATCCTAATTCAGAACCCCATTCTAATGTGATCCTCTTCAATGTCTTAGCAATATCCCAGGCACTACCTAAAGAATTAGGAGCACCTTGCCAATGTTCACCGATGGGTTTATTCTTATGAGCACCAAATCCAGGTTTGTTTAGTTCAACTTGACCTTTCTCAAGAGTTTGTTTCTGAATACTATCAACAGCTTCAGCTATTTTACGTTCTGCTCTGTCTAGATTATCTTCAAAATCAGGTGTCCATGTACTGAACTTACGGCTTCTATCTGCTTTCTGCACCTTTAGCATCTCAAATATCTGTTGATCTGGATCTAATTTAGTAAAATCAACACCCTTATTATACAGTTTTTGAAGAGTTTTAGCTCTTAAATTCTTAGATACTAATGCTTTTGCAGTTTGCTCAGCTTTAAATATTGCAGCAGATTCTAGTTTATCTATATTATTTAAGACATCTTTGGTGGGATTATTAACTTTACCTTTTAGTTTCCTAACTTTACCTACAGCTCTGAGAGTTCCCTCAATAGGGATACCTATACCTACACCCTCACATACAGACTTTACTGTTTTCATTGCTGGGTGATCGCTATCATTAGTAGTACAAGGTGTATCAATAAAACCAAATCTATCTCTAACAACTTGTAATCCGTTAGCATCCTGTGAGTATTCTGAGAATATATCTTGTACTGCACCGATACTGGCACCTTTCACAAGCCAATTGGAACTCATTACAGTTCCCTTTGCAATTGCAGATAGAGCTCCTGTACCTTTAGATAGAGCTGATCCCCATCCAACGATAGGTATAGCCATTGTACCAAAGTGTACACCAGTTCTGATAAAGTTACCCCACCATGTTTTAGTGATAGGGTTTAGATCCCCACCAAGTGGATTAAAGTCTGGCTCATAATCACCAGTTTCGTTAATTTCTTTAACCATAGCCCCAGAGGCCATGTCCAAAGCTCGCTCAGGTGCAGTAGCAAAGGAGCTTACTGTATCTCTAGTACCACCAAGTACTGCATTTTTTAATTCAGTAAGGTTTTCACCAAGACCAAATTTACTAGGATCTTTGGCTCCATGAGGATCTTTTTGTTCTGCTGCTCTTTGAGCTTCCGCAGCTTTTTGTGCTGCAGCATCCTCTTCAGATTTTTGTCTTTCAATGGCTTCTTCATTAAGCCTTTGTTCTGTTAGTTCATTACTCTGTTCTACGAGAGTATGATCTATAAAAGGTCTTTCACTCATAGAATTTACCTTGTGTCTTTGCTAATTCTTTTACCCAGTCAGGGGCTCCATCAATAAACCTCCATCCTAAATGGGTTCCACCTGATATTGGTCCAAATATTAATGTACCTCCGCCAAAATTAGCTGGTTTAGTTGCGCCGATAGCTGTGCCTCTATCACTTGCAGTAGCGTATGTAAGTTTAGTACCAGGTTCAAAATGTCTTTGGTTTAGATCATTTTTAAAAGAAGATGTAAGTCCTGGTGTTAAATTCGCTTCGTCAGCATTATATGTAAAAGAAGCTTGTCCTGTTTCTTCTGTATCTACCCTACCAAATGGGATACCACCATGTTCAGATAGTACTCGTTTCTGTATAAGTTTAACGTGTTCAGGTTTTAATAACTCATGCTGTTTTATACCAAGTTTATCCATCACTCCTTTGAAACCACCTTCTTCTACAGTATTTAAATAGTCAGCGTTAATACCAGTCGCTTCTTCTAGATAGTTATCATTCAATCTAGCCATTGGTATGCCATAGAAATTTTTACCTCCATCTTGATTGATCTCTAATTTCTCAAGATGACTATCTTTTATGGAAGCATTAACTTTGGCACGTATTTGACCTGAACCACCTCTTTCCATTATATATTGAGTTCTTTTATCAGCATTTAAATATTGGAATTCACCATCTAAACTGATATTTATACCCATACCTTCTAATTGTTCTTTTAATATAGCTGCTTGTGTTTTACCACTTTTAGCAGCTAATTGAGTTAGAGTATCATCAAATACTTTGTAGTAATTTCCATCATCTGCTTTATAAACTAGATCTTTATGAATCCTACCACCTGAACGTAAATGAACAGCTATACCTTCAAGACGATCTTCTAATGCTGTTAAAGGTGAATCAAAACTAAAACCATTACGTTGCCATTCATTACTAGCACTTGTAGTTAAATCTTGTGTACGAGTATCTGGACTTCTGAAGACCATCCATTTCTCTATATCTTTATCGAATTCTGCTTGAAGTTCTTTGACAGCTTGACCTATGGCATCAGCTTCTGGTAGGCCAGACTTCCTAAGCTGTGTATACCTATTTCTTAACCAAGCTTCACCATTCCTTTCAATTAATTCTTGAGTTAATGGCCTATCATATTCACCTTCAACCTTCTGTGATTGCTTTACTAAGGCTCCTAATAAATCATTAAACTGTTTCTTGTTAGATTCATTTATTTCAAAAGCAGGGTCTAGTAGCATCCCTTTTTCTTCTAACCAATCACGAATTTCTGGAGGATAATTAGCTGCTACTTCATAAGTGATACCGCCTGTTTGTGAAGCTGCTTCTGTTAAATCTTTCTTCATCTGCTCAAATGAATCACCTTGCTGAGTAGACATATTCTCAGTAGCTTTTTCAACTAAATGATGAATGCTTAAACCTCCAGCACCATCTGCTTTTATTAATGTATGTCCCCACTCTGTGATCAATTCTATAGGTGGCGCTTTTCCGTTGTTAACTTGTATATACTCTGCCATTTGACCTTGCAGATTTGTAACAGCGTTATCTCTTTTTTCTTTGGCTTCTTTACCTGCAGCTAGAACACGTGCATCAATTCGATTATCCCAATTTACATAATCAAAATTATCTTTTCTCCATTCTTTAAATTCTTTAAAACCTTCAAATCCAATTTGATTATGATCTTCTGAATTTATTAATGCCTCCTCAATTTTTCTTAATTTACCTAGAGTTATTTCTCCATTTTCATATGCAACTAATAACTGATTTAGTTTTGTTTGAAAAGCTTCTTTACGACCTTTCATATAAGGTGCTTGAGCTTCGACATCTTTAAGAAGATTGTAGACAAATTCAGAAGGTCTTAAATTGTTTGCTTCCTTAATTAGTACTGCACGTATCTGCTTTTGTACACTATTGTTCCAGAATTTCCTAGCATTAATACCGCCTTTTAAGTCTCTATCACCGAAATAAGCAGTAAGAACAGGTTGGAACTCTGTCAAAACTGCTTCTGGTGAATACCACTGCGCTAAAACATCCGTGATTTTCTTCTGAGCTTGAGCATTCATATATGCTAGAACAGAATTATCAGGATCTTTATCGATTAATTCTTGATTATATTCACCACCTTCTTCAATATCTTCTATACTTATAGGTTCAGTAATTCCAGGGAATACATGGTCTGGTATAGTTATTTTTTCTTGTAGCTTCTGCTGTGCCCATTCTGGACTCTTTTCTATTATGTCAGCTTTCATTAAGCGTAACATATTTGAGTTATAAAAACCACCGTTATTTAAAACTCGTTTTACTAATGCTAACTCCTCGCCTCCACTTTCCAATTCAAAGCCGAGTTTTGTCATCAGCCTTACGTTATCATCGTTTAACCTTTGGTTATTACGATAAAGGTCTAAGACTTCATTAAAACGTTCTGGATTCTTTTTTAGTTCTAAGAAATCAGAGAATGATTGTTGAACATCTTTTTTCTGATCTTTGGCGGCCATATGCTGTATACCATACTGCAATAGACCAGAAAAGGCTGCTAAATCTTGACCATGCCATTCTGCGGTCAGTCTAGATACCTTATCATTATGCTCATCTATGACCGTCTGTTGTTTAAATGCAAGGTCCATACTGATCAAATCAGCATCACCTTGTCTCTGATAATTCCCTAATAATGTTTTAGTGTTATTAGCTCTATCACGCGCTAACGTGTCAGCTCCTGCATCTTTAGGAGTAAAGGCTAAGGATTCTCTTCGTGGATCAAACCCCTTAGTCTGCCTCTGGTATTTTGTTTCGTTTGCCATAGTTATTCGGGTTTTGCGGGTTTGTTCCAGAATCCTGCTGTGCCTCCACCTAAAGCTCCAAATGTACTTATACCACCAGCTATACCTCCCATAACATCACTGAAGAATCCTCCAGATGGTGAAGGTGCTTTCATTGGCATAGGTCCAGGTAGTTGTACAGCCCCAGGAACTTTTAATGCAGGTGGTATAGCAATCTTAGTCCAAGCTGTGTAGTCAGCATTCTCAAGTTGACCAGCAATTGCACCAAGTCTTTGCTTATGAGCAGATCTTGCACTAAATAAAGTTTTATCAAACTCCATCTGTTCTTGACCAAATGCTGCTAATGTGTTGATCATATTAGCACGTTCACGTGATCTGCTGTGACTAGTACCTGTACCAGATGCTGCAGCCATACCTTGAGCACGTAGTAACTCATTGGCCATTTTATTTCTTTGCAATGCTGCTGATTCTAACTGTTCAGCGTATTTAAACTGTTCAGCTACATGACTTGCAGAAGCAGCATCAGCATTGAATTTCCTTTGTCTTTTATAATCTTCTATCTTAAAGTCGTACTCTTCTTTGATCCGATCATTGGCCATGCCAATCATCAATTCTTCATAACGACCTTTATAAGCAGCTTGCTTTACTGAATGCACATGGGCTTTCATGGCCTGTATGTACTGCATTGCAGCTGCATTCTTAGCATCTTGGCGTTTACTTCTAGATCCAAGGAATCCAGAAACACCACTTAGTATAGCTCCTCCTGCTGCCCAAGTTATATTCATCTCAACACCAGATTCAGCCAACATCTTTTGATGTGGCTTAGTCTGACCTGGCGGCAGCATATTCATATCAGCGTCACTAATTGGAACACCGAATTCATTAAACATAGTTTACCTCCTTATACACGACTGTAGAATTTCTTGTTGTATTTACCTTCCCAAGTCATGCCCAATAGACTTACTGGTAAAGGAGTATCACCTACGATACTAAATGATATATTTTCATTACGTTGATGGACAGGTACCTCATGGATACTTTCAGCTGACATAGCAACATCATTAGCTGTATATGTGTATGGCATTATAGCAGAAACTGTATGTGATCTATCTGGTATTCCAGTTAAATTAACATTATATTTTACTGGTCCACTTAATCCTGTTGAAACTTTAATCCTATGTATAATAAGATCAGATGTATAATCAGTCTTAGTTGTACCTTCACCTGATGATGCGTAATACAACTTAGGTAACTCAACAGTCATTGTATATATGTAACCTATAATTAAGTTCTTACCTCTATAATCACCGTCTATATCTACATACTGATTAGGCGCTGAACCTTCCACAGTTGGATATAGTATAGCTCCAACTGAAGCTTCAGTAGCACCAATAGTACCACCTATATAACCACCCAAAGCTACAACTGCTAACTTCTTACCTGCATGATGAGTGAATGGAAGGTATACTCTAGTTTTATCTACTACACCTGTTGATGGATATATTCTATATGGATTAGTATCAAACATATCCATACATACATCCGTCTTTTCACCTGTAGCTAAGGTTAAGAAACCAGTATCACTAGCTTGTCTAAGGTCAAGAGAGTTAATTGATACATTAGTACCATCAGATACTAATGCATAGAATGTACTAGTATCAAAGAATTGATCAACTAATGTACCAGTTAGATCCCATTTATACCATGTAGAAGCTTTTCTACCTTCAGATGTTTGATAAAAACGATACTGATATAGTGTATTTGTACCTGTATTAGCAAGTGAAATCATGCTCATACCAGGTGATGCGGCTATATTATCTATAGAAGATGGGACTAATTCCGGTACAATACCTGTAGTATTGAATGTACTAGGAGGGTCGGTTGTACTAATATTAGCTATTTCAAATAACCTACTCCATAAAGGAGACTTCGATATAAAACCTATTGATGAACCTAAATCTACAGCAGTTATCTTTGGATCACATTCAAAAGAAGATAGTGTATTAACTTTAGCAGACTCAGGACTTAATATATCTGAATCAGTTGATAATAAGAATTGCTCATTATCACTAAATATAACCAAACCAGCACTTGAAGGTTTAACGTAGTTAAGGTTAACAGGTTTAGTTGAGGATACTGATATATCAATAGGATCATCAGCTGTAGCAACCTGTGCAGATCCTACCCAAAAATCATAGAAGGAACCTGCTTTACTCATCACTACACTACCACCTGTCAAGAATCCAAAACGGTTTCTATAAAAGAACATGTTCCTTATAGTACTACCGACAAAGGTTGGTATAGGATTAGTTATATCATCCCCTACATCTCTATTCTCCCAAGCTATAGGTCTAAAATGAAAGGTTCCATCTGCTTCACGTGTTAACTGATGAGGCATAGTTAACGGATCAAATTTATATCTTACACTAGGTGCAACGCATTCTTCCCAAGCACCAGGGCCAGCAGATGCTGTACCTGAAGTTACAAATTTAACCCACATATCATCCGCTAGGATGCTTTCACTATTAACAATCTTTACTCTATAATCATTAGTACATTGTACTGGTAACCTACTTAAATCAGTTATTTTATCTGTAAAGGTATAGATAGAGTTCTCTTGTGGACCACCAGAAGCTTCAATACTGGTTACACCTGTTACATGTATACCTGAACCTACAGCAGTAGCTACACAACTAGCAGCTGCTCCACCAGCTCCATTAATATTAGTTACCAAATTAGATACTACAGTCGGTACGTCAGCATCACCTGCTGTTGCATCTTCAGCGGTTGTATAATTAATTGTTACTCCATTTATTTTTACTTCATATTTAGCATTATAAGAAACTATATAGACAACAATGAAAGCTTCAGTAGGTATTGGATCTGTATCTTCAGCTACCATTGATATTGTTCTAGCTTTATTTAATACATAAGTATAATCATTTAATGTTAATAACTCAATATCATCAGCAGATGCTCCACGTAAATAACCTTCATGAGGTATACTAGTGATAGCACATGTATTTAAATCCTGAACATATCCTGAACTACCATCACCTAAAGCGTTTGACTCAGCAGTCACAGCACTGTTGTAGGCTGTCTGTGCTGTGTTCATAGTGTTAGTAGCTGTAGTCAACTCAGCAGCAGTATTAGCAGCTGGTGAAGACTCTATTAATTCATATACTCGCTTACCTGTAGATGCAATTGTAGGATGCTCATCAGTCATCTCCTTACCTTTTTTATAAGTAAGTGCTATAACTTTAAATGTAGCATTACCCCCGCCACCTGATATTGTTATTACTTCATCTATCTTATAACCAGTTGTAGCGGTTGTACCACCAGCTGTTGCAACTGTAACTAGCTGATCAATAACACCTCCCGTTACAGTATAGGTTACTGTTAAACCAGTACCTGATCCACTTGAAGTTGTAGCTGCTGTTGTAGCACTATAACCTGTACCACCACTAACACGTTCTAGTGTAAGCACTGGTCCTGATATGGCACCATCAGACATACTTTTAATATCAGCTGATGATGTACCAGAGTTCCACTTAAGAACAGTCCATGTATTATTAGCACCTTGTTTATATATACCAGATTTTATTTCTTCTTTAACAGTACCTTGTTGAGGGTCATAGTCGAATTGAGTATCCCAATAGCTAGCTGTCGTTATACTTTGGCCGTCATTTTTTTCGGCAAAATCTGCTTGAGCTGTATGTAATGAATCGGTTTTTGTGATAGTATCAGCTACAGCATCATTATACGTATCTAAATCTGTTTTCAGATTAGTGTAAGCTACATTGTCTGCACCTGGACCACCACTATCATCACCCATATCAACAACTCTAGGGCTTCCGTCTATAAGGCTCCATAACTTAAAAGTATTGCTAGCAAATTGACCTACATATTTTTCATTCTCATCTCGTAAGATAGAGAACCATTTAGCATAAGCTTCTGTTTTAGTAACAGTAAGAGTGATGGCTGCACCACCTCCACTTCCTAACGCAGAGTCAGCTATAGTTAACGTATCACCTACAACATATCCTTTTCCAATGTCAGCTGCACGTATAGATAAACTAGCAGCAGTAGTAGCGAAGGTATGTCTTGCACTTACCGTCAGTACCACTGCGGCACCACCTCCGCTTCCAAGGGAACTGTCGGCTATTGTAATAGTTTCACCAATAGCGTAACCACTTCCGCCTGTACTACCATTTCTAGTATCAAGTGTAATAGTAGGTTTACCGTCTGAGTCTACTACGACTTTGAAATCAGCTCCTGTACCAGAAGCACTACCATTAACATTACCAATGTAGTAAGTACCAGCTGTTCTACTACTATCACTTACACCATTATGTGTGAAGCCTGTAACTTCATTTGATGCTAGGACATGTACATGAAACTTAGCGCCAGAACCAGAGCCACCAGTTGCAGAGGCTCCACTGTATCTTCCTACAGTCCTGCTACTATCACCTACACCATTATGAGTTACACCGCCTATAGCAGTATTTATATTTTCAGCATTATATAGATTACTAACAAATTTACCCCCTGGTCTTTTAAGCATACCTAATGCATAGTCAGGGAATGTATTTATAGCATCTTTAACTTGAGTGGGGATCTTTTTCTTATCAGGTTGTTGCGATATTCCATTTAAAAAATTTGGAATATTCTGTGTAATTGTACTCATCGTTGTAATGCAGCAAATGGTTGATAGCTGTTGTGATAATCTTCAGCATCTTTCCAACCAAAGATAGAGTAGTCCCCTTGTTGAGTTTCATACTCTAGGGCAGCGGATTTAGTCTCAATCTCATTCTGTTGTAATAATGCATATATTGCTTGATCTCCTATCATTCTTACAGCACACAACCTAGCCGCCTTAGCAGTTATATAGGCTTGTACAGCAGGAGGTACGTCAGCAAATTCCCAATACCATATAATATCACATGTTAATTCCCGTGGATCATCTCCATCTTTCCATTCATAAGTATGCTCATTTTTATCATACAAGAACCCGCCACGACGTACTGGGTTGTAGTCATCATAGTGTTGATACTTGTATGTATCTATAGATAAAGCATTAGAAGGGTATTCGATTTTAAACGTAACAGAATCAGCAGTTAATTTATAATGACGTTCTGTATTAAAAGACCAGCCTTCGGCTTGGACAGTTTTGTTAACTTCTCTTAATGTGTTAAGAGCTATAGCAACTTCAGGGTTTTGAAGATCCAGTGTGGTTACGGGTGCCTGACCCACTGAGCTTAATATTTGATTAACAGCATCCAGTTCTGTGGACACAGCATAAGTAGGATAGGACATATGAATTTATATGAATAAAAAAAAGGGGGTCGTGAGAACCCCCCTTATGTTTAATTAGGTAACGTCACATTCTTGTGTGGCGTAAGCAGTTCTGAGATTTTTAGTAAGTGATAGTACAGCATTAGAGCTGCGGATATCAGTACCTCCACCATCAGTACGAGATACGCTTTCTCTTGAAGCGTCTCCAGTAGAGCAAACACCTGTGTTACCTGCTGCTACAGCAGTTGCCATTTGTTTTACCTCGTATATTTATTAGCAGCCAGGGGTTGCAGTTAGATCGCAAGAGCCTGTGGCTGTGGCTGAACTAGCAGCGATTCCAAAGGAAGATGTTCCTAATAGAGTTCTACCATATTCAACAGGTGTAGGAGGGTTCTCAGAAATAGTATCGAGACCACCGATTCCTACAGTAATTGTGCGCTTTCTATTTTCGCCAGGGATAGTAGACATAGTATACCTCCTTACTGGTTGGAGAATTCGATAGCAGCGGCTGGGTTAAGTGTTCCGGCTCCCATTGCGAGGCGTCCTAGAATGACATCTCCCTGGTATAAAACCGATACATCCCCTGAAGTCACTTGGACTTGAGGGCCAATTGCTTCAACAACACCAGCTACATCTTTCTGATAGATAAGACCGCAATGATATTGGAAGTCACCAGAGTAATCATTGTTCTCACCAGACTGAGAATTAACAGTACCTGCCAAGAATGGTAGGTTGTTAGAACGTCTGATTTGAATACCAGCAATCTCATAGAGACCTTCGCCGGAGTTTAGATTACCTTGCTTGTTACCATAGTCACGATTCAGGATGTTAGTAGATACCTGAGAGACTAGAGCATAGTACTGTCTTGGAGAGAGTACAGCTGTACGTCCTTGCTTAGGTACATTCTTTTCATCGAGAATTGAAGCAGCTTCAAAGAAGCCATCAACTAGTGCTTGGGCATCGTACTCTTTACCAGTACCGAGTTTGATGGTTGAACCACCTGGCTCTGGACCTGGAGCAGCAGTAATAGGATGTGAAGCACGAGCTGCTAGAGCAATCGTTCTGAAGATCTTCTTATCATAAGCTTCAGCAAGTGCGTGACCAATCTTCTTAGAGATCTCTCCCCTCAAAGAGTAGTGTGCAAGTGTCTCGTCTAAATCATAAACGAAAGCTGAACTGATAAGTAGGTCGTCGCAGACAATTGTCTTCTCTGCTACTGGAGGATCACCCGATCCGAGGATAGGTTCACCTGGCGTATGGTATGCCGCCTGCATGCGTCCCGTGAAGATGAACTGCAATGATTT
>VTLG01011304.1_pt1 | contig 26730 bp, 31 predicted proteins | sample 4694571 | NCBI WGS metagenome assembly VTLG01 (sample SAMN12604809, study PRJNA352737) | marine metagenome | biome: ENVO:00000447; feature: ENVO:00000209|ENVO:00000569|ENVO:01000036; material: ENVO:00002151; isolation source: viral sequences binned using virsorter ...
GAAACGGTTGCTCGTTGACAGGTTCGTTCATCACAATTTTGTGTGCTCCCCCGGCGGTGCATATCCTCCGTAATTCCGCAATTCCGTCACCGTCGAAATCGATGTAGATATAAGACTCTATATATAGGACTGATTTCATCGACTCGTCATTCCTCTGATCATAGAACAAGAATGAGGACGGATTTCGTTGGTAGGCTTCCTGATTGTATGCAAGTTCGTCTGCCACTCCGGCATACTGTTCCATGACCTCTGGGTCGTAACCCATCTGCGTCAACTCGGAGACGGTAACGAAACGACGTTGGGCGACAATCTGTGCGTCCTGTATGGACCTTGCCCGTCTGTCGATCAAAAACTCTTCCGGTGGAATTGCAACGCATTGAACACGTCCGTCATGTGTCCGTCGTCGAATGACGGCATCATGCAACATCGGTGGTTCAGGGTTTGGAGGCTGGACGATTGTTCCGTCCGGCATCACCTGTGGTTCCTGGGGTGGGGGCGGTTGCCAGTCAGGGTCGGGGTAGGAGTCAACGGAGGTGTCTTCGTTGTCGTTGTCCATCAGGAGGACTTGCAACTCCTGTTCTCCCAGTCCGGTATAACGTGCCTCTTCGATCTCCTCCAGTTCAAGCCATGATGTTTTTATTATTCCAACTCTTTTTAAAAGGGCATCCTGAAATGCAGCCTCGAATTGCTGAAACGAATTGTTCTCCAGAAGGATGTGAGAGACGTATGCGGTCATTTGTTCCGCAAGCTCGACATCCTCGGGTCCATGAGGGACGAATTCCAAAGACTTCTCCGAACCAAAGAATGTCCTCATGAGCGAGGGCATCATCTGCATGATGGTGTCCCTGACATCCTGGGTGACCACCATGGACCGTCCGGTTTCCTCATCACCGAATGGCTCCCCACGGTAGTATCTGGTCGCCTCGGCCCTTACCGGGGACTCATCCTCATCGATGTGGTTGATTGCGTTTTGAATGAGGCTGACCACAACACCCGAAAGCTCCAGTTCGGTCATTGGTTGCGGTCCGGCCTTGCCCGATTCGTCTAAAAATTCACGGGCTTCTATGTCGTCATTTGGGGAGATTGGCATGGGTAGAGGGTTCCACCCTGGGAAAGCCAGTTTCAACCCCTCCTCCAAACCTGTTTAAAACTATTATTTTAAATTAATTACTTATCTAATTGATTTCATTGGCAATCTTTTTTCACTATTTTACTTGACATACTATAGGATAGTGCTATTATATAACCATGGTACTTAATGATAACCCAAACAAAGGAAACGCAATGAAAAAGGTAATTGAAATTTCAGAAAAACAGGAAGAGGTAATTTTGAAAATCTTGGAACAAGTCAACAGCACACTGTCGTTTGAAAAATATTTAGGAAGTTACGTTGAATCAGAAGACACTCACTTCGCATTAACTCCCGCTGAAAAAAGATCCCTTTCAAGCGGGATTGATGCAATTCATGACACGAGCACTAACTGGGAAGACTTACATAACTAAGCAACCATCCAAAAGGACAACAGATGAAATTCCCAGACCTTCCAGAGGAGTTGCGTAAAGCTCTACTGGAAAAGAGGGCGGAAAAGGGGGCGAATATTACGCCCCATAAAACGCCCCTTATACATTTATATATAACCCTCCTGAAAAACCGCCTCTCAAAACACGAAAGGACACAATGAAAATCTCAAGAACAGCAGAACAGCACGGTTTCGGGTCCATGCCTTGGAAATGGGTATCCCGAATGACGGATGAGGAAAGGCAAGCTTGCCGAAATGGAGAACCCGTCTTTTTCCTGTCGTCCCGGCTTTCCGGTGGACGGCATGGAACCTTCTGGAGGAAAGCCTTGTGGAGTGGAAGGCACTACATCCCTCGGACTGTTACCCAAGACGAGTTGACCGAACTGGTTAATTTTGTCTGGACTCTGAAACCGTCACAACGTGGGAGGGTTCAATGAAAACCCTCCTCATCCTCAGTTCAATCCTACTGGCGGGATGCACACCCAAAGGTCCGGGCTACCGGATTCATGTTGCAAATCCAGTCTCCATCTCCTATGAGATGCACGGGGCTTCCTCAGAGGTGATCTTCGGTCATGCAGAAAGGTACTGCAACCAATGGGGAAAGACCTCCGAATTCATGTACCAGTTGGGGGGTCTTGTGGTCGCATTCAGATGCTTCAATCCTCCAAACCCAAACACGGAACCATGCACAAGACTGGATGGATGTCCGTACAAAATGAACCAACTCTACAAACTACGTTTACTATGACCCCTGAATCGTTTCAAAAAGCAAGACAGGTGCTTGGGTTCACCCAGACCAAAATGGCATCAGAACTTGGTGTGTCCATGCAAACTATACAAGCATGGGAACAGGGAAGGAATCCCATTGCCAGACCGATTGAACTGGCAGTGATGCACCTCCTCAACCAGTACAAACCCAAATAAAGAGTCATTCAATGACTCGTCGGAAGTCATTCAATGACGCTAATTTCAATTTCTTTTATTACACCTTTGTGTTGAAACGACTGACATCATCGTCTCAAAACGTCATTCAATGACTCAACCAGTACAAACCTAGATAATCCCTCCAATATTCCTCAACAAAGGTCCGTTCTTTCCTTTTGAAAACTTACCTGATGCCCATGCAGCCTGAGTAGCGAAAGTCAGGCAAAAGGCATCGGCACAGTCAGGAGAGGAACCGGACCTTTTCTTCATTGCCTCCTTCGATTCGACCTTGAGTTTCCCGGCACTGTTGTGTCCATATTTGGGCAGCACCAACTCTCCGGCCAACCTCTCATCCTCCCGTGGAATTTTAACATCCTTCGACTCCAGCCACTCCCGAGCTTTGAACCACAACTCTGCACGGAGATTCAAATAGTTGGACCCCATCGACGGACTCTCGGATACGTTGATCCCCGTGACCGGAGCACCAAGCTCCGTCAGCCTGTCCACCACTGCACTCCCCAGTCCAATGGAATCCACAAGGATGCTGTCGCATTCCGCATCAGACCCCTTCACTGAATCGTACATCTCCATGATCCGTCCCGTCGTCTCCATAAGGTCCAATTTCCTCCAGACCGTGACAGGCTCAAGCACCTGATTGCCCTGACGGATACAGACCGCAGTTGCATCATCTCCAAAACGTGCAACGTCCACTCCCCAGTAAATCGGTTCCGACTCATGCAAGGCCACATCCCTCATCTGAGCACCCTCGACCAGTTCCAATGAGATCAGACTGTCACTGTCGGAGGTTGGGAACTCCCCAAGGCACCGGACCGCATAGACAGAAGACTCCTCTCCATACTTCTTTGCCATCATGGGGACGTAGTCCTTCCCAACCAGTGGGTTGTCGATACATGAAACCTTCATCGTAAACCAGTCCTCCCTCATCCGGTGATGGGTGTCGTAGAAGTACCCCTGAGACCTCACAGGATTGCCCAGAAGCAGCATCACCGCACGTTTCGGTGCCGTCATCGAAGAACCTGCCGAAATGAAAATAGAGTCACTACATGCACTGGCTTCGTCCACCACCAGGAGCACATTCTCAGAGTGTATTCCTTGGAGACTTTGCGGACCCGACTCATCCGCACGGGCAGTCCTGGCACTGATGAATGCCTCCGTTGGTGCTCCTATCAACGTCACCCTGTCCGAGAAAACTTCCAGCAAATCCACCAGACTCTGAGGGAGTTTCCTGATGTTTGCCTTCAACTCCGCCATCAGCGAATCCATAAGCTGACTCTGACTCGGGCTTGTGCAGACAACCTTCACTGGAAAGTGGAAAAACAGGAACCACAACATACCCCACGCTGCACAGGCACTCTTTCCCACTCCATGCCCCGAGCGGATCGAAAGCCTCGATTTTCGTGTAATCTCCTTCAATACCGTCTTCTGCCAGGGCAACGGATCAATACCCACCACATCACGGACCCATCCGGCTGGATCATCCGCATACTTCGAGAGCATCGTCCTGTAGATATTGTCCATCACATTCCAGTCAAATCAGCGTTAAATCCCAGTCAAATCCCAGTCAAATCACCGTCGGCACCATCTCCATCGAACCAGACCGCAGGGATTGCACGTTTCTCCGGTTTCGATCCAACCACCTCATCCCTCCTGATCTCACCACCGGACTCCAGAAACACACGAACCGCCTCATCCACCTCTGCCTGGGTGATCTTCAAAACACGTCGCCCCACCCTCGGAAGTATCCGGCTTCTGAACTTATGCTGCTGATGGATACTGTAAGTCTTTCCCATTCTTTCCCTTGCGCCAGTGACCCCTCACCCAGACCAATTTGTGCTCGGCAAATTCCCTCCAATGTCCACGGACCCATGTACGACCCCTTCCAAAACCACTCAAATAACTGATAAATTCTTTTATAACCCGACCCCTGACTTTTTTACTTCGTACTATATTTAAATAGCTCATATCTCCTTCCTTGGTATCAGACACACAGGAATCGACTCCATCTTGTGCCTGTTCTGTTTTTGCAATTCCCTGAAACGATCCATGTGCTCAGAGTCAACGTCCTCTCCCCCCTTCATGCACCTCTCCAAAACCGAGTACGACATCCCCAACTGATCCTCATCCGTCCGTCCATCCAACCACAACCCGTCCGTCGGACGTGCATCGAGTATCCTCCGGTCTATCCCCAACACCTCCCCCAACTCATAAACCTCACTCTTATACAAATCTGCAATCGGACTCAAATCCACTCCTCCATCACCATGCTTGGTGAAAAACCCCACTCCAAAATCCTCCACCCTGTTACCCGTTCCCACCACCAACCCCCCAACAGATCCGGCTACCTGATAAAGCACCACCATACGCATCCGAGACTTGCTATTGGCAAATGCATGATCATCCAAAAACTCATGACCCACCAACAACCGAAACTCCCTGAATACCTCATCCAATACCACCGTCCTGGGTCTCACATCATAAAACCTGTCCACCAACCACCTAGACTGGACCATTGCCAAATTCCTGTCCTCTACATAACTCTCCAGAGGCATATTCAACGCATATACCCTGAACCCCGTCAAACAACACAATGCACTCGTAACCGCACTGTCTATCCCTCCAGAGATCCCCACCACAAAAACCTTCCTCCCAGAGACCTCCGCATAGTCCCTCAACCAACCTACAATGTGATCAATCTTCTCCTTCGTCTTCATCTCTCACCCCACCTGTATCCTGTGTTTCCGTGGAGTCAACGTCACACTCACGTCATACCTCCACAACAATATCCCTACATAAACAACCGAACCAAACGTGACCACTAAATGAAAAACCACTATCCAGAAAAACCAGTTCAAGCCTCCTCCTCCCTGGATATCCATTCCTTCCTCCCATCAGGATACTTGATCATTACCTTGCCCTTGTTCCACGAAGGTCCGGTCCGCCTACCCTTGTTCCAAGGGGTATGTCCTCGCTTGAATTCAGTACCGGGACTCCTGGAAACACCTCTCCCATCCCCCTTTTTGAATTGAAACTGAGGCAAGTGCTCCAAATACCTCTCCCGGTTTAGACATCCGCAGCTTCGGGTCGTACCCGTCACTACATGGCACTTGCTGATCACCTTCTCTCTCCCACACTCACATTGGTATACATAGAAGGTAACCCTATCCTTCCCAATATGACTAAACCGCAAAGGGGTAAGCCTCGTGCCTGGGATTCTCTCTCCTATCCTATATCCCATGAACCTCATCCTCCCCATCAGTAAACACCCCGTTTACTCGTTTGTTTACCCCCTCCAACTCCCCACGCACTATGTCCACCTCCCCAGGTGCCTCAATGCCCAATACCACCTGCCTGCCACGGAACTTTAAAACCCTCACCACTACATCACCAATCCTGACCGACTGGTTTAAGTTCCTTCCCAATAAAAGCATCAGTCTCCTATGTAAATGAAACCGTAATGAAACTATAATGATCTAATAACATACTGATATCATTGGAACAGCTAGGGATATGCACTCCCTAGCTCTTATTCATCAATTGGGGGTGCCTTTCTCCGGTTTAATGCCTATTCCTCCACCTTTGTCATATCCCTCAATGTGGAGTTTCTCTGTCATTCCCTTCTCCACATCAACACCCATACGCATTAATTCCAAATCAACCAATTGCTCCAGTACCTTCCTCGACTCATCTCCCCAATTCACCTCCCTCTCAAATATCTGAGAACGACGCATCTTGAAAACTAAACGGGTGAACCTCAGTAAATCACTCTTCAATATCTTCATTTTCTATTTCAAAAAAATTTCAGACTGAGACGGAGGGGTGTGGGGTCGGTCACAGACCCACCGTTGTTTTCCCGAGCCTGGGGGGGGTCGGGCGGTTTTTCATAAATCCCTCGAAATGCCTCCGTGTAGTAATATCAGTCACTTACAGGATCGGCTAGATCACCCATTCAAACCAGTTCACACGAACCCAGTGTTTCCAACGGTTCAAACGGATATGCAAACTAATGTTATTTCTTTGCATTCTGGTTGTATGTACCAAAAACAACTTTATCGCACATATAGAACGTGCGGGTGCGGGGAACAAGGAGAGACCCCTCTCTCCTCCCGCAAACCACATGAACCAAAATGAACACATGAACCAAAACCCACCTTGTGAAACAACGTGCAGCACTGACCATTGCGTCTCTAAACTGATATAACCGGAATGGTTTCCCTCTGCGTTTGGAGGTCGTGCTCATTCGCTATCCTTGTGCTCGATGGTCTTCTGTTCTTCTTCCTCGTCTATCTCGTCAATGACTTTCATGCGTTTAGCAAGATCCTGATGGGCTTCGAGGTGCAGCTTATGAATGGACGTGATCTTGATATCGTGCTGTGTTCTCTCTCCGTATGTTGCAGGGTCTTGTCTGGACGCAAGCCATTTCCGTGCATCGAGGGCAATGCGTCCACGGTGCGGATCAAGACCACCGTATTCGACGTGTTCGGCAATGCGGTTAATCTGTGATTCATTCCAGGCAGCCTGTGCGTTCCGTGCTTCGTCGTACCGTCTGGAGAGGTCCGGGTCTGACTTAATCCTTGAATAGATGGTTGCATACTTTATTTTGGCTGCAGTTGAGAGTGCCGGAAGCTGTTGTCCGTTCGCCATTTCGGAGAAAATGAAATCCCAGAATGTCGGATCGTTCATCATCTTCTTTGCGAGTGCTCTGTTCTGTCTTTTGACTGGGTTTCCGGCCATGTCAGTCGTCCTTGATGCAGGTTATTTCCTGAACCTGTTTAACGACATCCATTGCATCCTTGAGTGACCGGATGATGAAGTAGAACCCTCCGTTTCGTTTCACTTCGTGTTCAAATGTCTTCTGTGCCTCGGACTGAACCCCTTTGGATGATTTGCATTCGAGTCCGATGTACCTTCCATTGAGGATGATCTCGATATCTGGCGCACCTGGGCATGGGTTTGGAGTGAAGAATGTTTTTCCTTCCTTCGGGTTCCCTCGGACGACGGGTCCAGTGTAGTTCCTCCATGCGAATAGCTGGCTTCTCGGCTGGAGTGTCAGCCAGTTCAGGACATCCTGCTGGACCTTTGCTTCCGGTCCTTTCTTCGTCATGCCGTGTTCCTGTAGTAGATTTCGTTCATCTCTTCCTGTGTCATACGTTCCCCGGTGTCAACGATGACTCTGTTGGGAGGTTTATTAACTGATCCTTTTTTCTTGAAGACGGAATCTTTCTTCTCAATGGACCGTTTAATCTTCGGATCTTTAAGTGCCTCATCGATCAGTTTATGGAGTCTTTTCCTGGCATCTTCTGGCATCCCTCCGTTGTGCTGTGGTTCGTATGCAATAGCTTTCTGATCCTGATCGACCCATCTTCTGGACGGGAACTTTGTATGAGCGTTTCGGATATCCGAGACAGTCGGGAAGAAGGAGCAGTTTTTAATATGTATTTCAAAACCCTGTCTGATCTCGGTTGCAGTTCTATCTTCAAGCTGGCTTTCCCAGAGTGAGAACTCAGCTTGCGATACTTCTCCGTGCTTGTCCGTCGAGTACCTGAAGTTGACCTGACAGGCTTCCAGTCCGTGAATGAGTTCTGTTTTCTGTCTCTGATCCATTGAGTTTCTCCTTTTCTCTTGAGAGGAAGTCCTTTTCCTCTGTTTGTTCTTCCTGTAGGAGTCGTTCAATGACTCCATGGTTAAGGAATGTCTCTGCGTCCATGTTTTTTGTGCTGTCCTTCATTGATTTGAGTTCTCTGAAATAGTTCAGAGATGCTCTGATGATGTCATCGTCGGTGAATGATGGTTTAAGTTTGGTATAGTTCTTTTTTACTTTGGCGAGATTATTTGAATATCTTCTACGTTTATTTCTGGGTAGTGCTTTGACTGCGGATTTCCATCTTTCGTACCATTGATTTGCCCCCTGGTCCTCTAATGTATTTAATGTATCTAATGTATTGTTTGTGTTCACTTGCTGTTCACTTGCTGTTCGTTTGCTGTTCACTTGCTGTTCATTTTGATGTTCAGGTATTTGGTATTCTTCGTACTTATTCACTGTTATCACTCGGTATTTTGAGTGACTTTCCTGTTCAATTTGCTGTTCGGTTTTGAACAGTTTCAGAAGTCTTTCTATTTTTGATTCTTGAATCCCTGTTTTATCAGAGAGGGATTTTCTGGAGGTGAGGAGTTGGCCGAATTTCACCGTGATGAACTTTGCCCCGATGGACATCCTCCGGTCCTTGTGGTTCGCCATGCAGATCAAAGTGATCCATAATTTAAAGCAAACCGGATCATCAAAAACGGGGTGATCCAGAATCTCCCGGTGGATCTTGATGTATCCCTTTTTCAAAGTGCCTCCAGATCCTGAATGTTCCACCCGTCGGAGGTGCGCTTCATCAGGTACGGAGACCTCTCCCTGGTATGCGAGTCAACTCCCCTGACCAACTCCCTCTTGAGCCACTCGACCTCATCCATGATATCAAGCGGATTAACCGATACAGGCCATTCTCTGAGTGATATGGACCGAGCGTACCCGAGCAACCAGTTCATTGGCGTTGACTGTCCCGTCCTCCCCCTCATCTCCTCGAATAAAGTCTCGTGCTTGCCGTCAGGAAGGAGAACTTCATGCAGGTATTCGATCTCGCACAGGGTCGTCCAGACTCTCGTCCTTTTGTCCCTTGCGTACCGTAGAGGGGGAGTTGGTTGCTTCTTCAAGAGTGCCTCCATGGCGTTTAAATCCAGAGCATCCATGCCCTGGAGATTTCCTTTATGCTGCTCCTAGCTTGTTGTTCAGTTCGGATGCATCCACTTTGGGTGGTGCGTCGGCCTTCTTTTCGTTGCTGTCGTATACCCATTCGTTCAGTTGACCGTCGAGCTTGAACCCTGACAGGGTGTCGTCCGCATAGTCGGCTGCGAGTGCCAACCTCTGGTGCTCGACCCTGTCGCCATCCATGGGGAGTCGCTTCACCAATTTTCGGATGCATGACTTCTTGACCATCTCATCGAAGTGGTCTGTCCAGACCTGAGATTTTTCCTTTCCGATTCTTTTTCGGAATGCCTCACCGTCTGACTTCGTCATCACCTCGAAGTCGGTGGTTCCATGAGGAAGGTCCGCCATTGCATAGTATGCAACGATATCTCCTCTCTCCTGGGTGATGTCCACACGGTGCTCCAGCCTCCAGGTTGAACCGAGGTTCACCTCGAACTGATCGTTCTTGTGAACTTCGGCGGTCTTGATCGCACGGACCAGACCAGACTGGAGACACAGTTTGATCAGTCCACGGTAGCCTGGAATAAGCTGGCAGACTTTACCGTAGGGTATGAGATGGGCGAGACCCTGAACGGAGTTTGGGATCAAACCCATCTGACAGGCTTCCATGACGGATCTGAGAATGCTTTCCTTCGAGCACTGAAGGATCTTGGGATTCTTAGACGTTTCCGTCAGGACCACCCGTGCTATGGCTTCCGGCTTTATATGATCAGGGAGTGCCATTTTGAATTCCCCCTGCAACGTGATGAGGTCTTTCCTCAATTCATCTTTATGCATTTGTTGTCCTTTCGTTTTAATTTGTAGAATCACCCAACCGACGGAATCGAACTCCGTCCTGCGGGACCATGAACTGAAACGACCTGAACGGATCGATCACCACAGACCCTTCTGGGAACCGATAGGTCTTGAAAACTTCATGGTTCGTCGCAATGAAAAAAACCGCCTTCGTGTCAATGGGCGGTTCCCCATTGTCCACCCACGGGTCGAACATCCGCATCGACTTGAGGTTCAGCAGGTTCGCCAGCAATAAAGCCGGAGACCCAACAGTCAAATCCGTCTCGGGCTTGAACGTTTTTCCCAGGATCACCGGATCAAGTCCCGTCTGATCGCATTCGCATTTAATGACAACCGCCATCCATAGGGTGTGGGATTGCCGTTGCATCATTAAATTCTCGTACCAGTCGTATGACATTCCGCATTCCCGACTAAGCCAGCTCAATGCAATGTTGTCACGGGGATGGCACCCACCTCCGTCTCCCATTCCACCCTTTAAATATTTCGTGGAAATGATCCTGTTGGTTGCCATGCCCAATGCACCCATCACTACATCGCAGTTGATGTTTTGAAGTTTCTCCGACATCTCCATCACCGTGTTGGCGACTGCAATTTTGGTGGTGATGAATGTGTTGTAGGAGACCTTGATCATCTCGGCCTCCTCTATAGTGCATTTGAAGCATTCCCGGTCATGGATTGTTTCGTAGAAGAGGGTCAGTGTTTCACACGCATGGGGATCATCCACTCCAAGGAGGACGAATTCGGGGTTGAGAAAATCATCAATGGTCGTACCCATTGCAATGAAAAAAGGGTTGTAGACGAGCTTCACATTATCGTTCAGAAGAGGCCGGATCTCCCTTTCGATGGTGCCTGGGAGGACGGTTGAGATGATGACGATGGTCCTCTCCTCACTTGGTGCTCCGGTCACCCTTAATTTTCCGATCTCTTTGCATAGGCTGCCGACCCCGTCCTTGAGGTACGAATAATCGAAATCAATCCGTGACTTAGGCAGCCTTGTAACACCCTCGTACATTGGGTCATGCGGTGTTTGGATTGCACAGAATATGATGTCGGAATTCTTAACCAGTTCAGCGACATCGACGTGCCGGATCTGGTGGTGATCGAGCAGTTCCTGTGCTCCCTGTTCCCGGTAGGGGAGTTTCCTAAATTGGAGGGTGTGTTGTACCGATGAATCTGTATCGTTTACCAGTACCGTATGACCCTTCTCCTCAATCGCCAGAGCACATGGAAGTCCTAGCTTCCCGGCTCCCTGAATTCCTATCCTCATCCTGGAAATCCTCCATGAATTCCATTAATTTTCTGGCATCCAATTGCCGTTCTGGTCCCTTCTCAGAATATATGTCCCCCGGTCCATCCTTCCGGTGACGGTCCAGCCTTTCCAGGTGTGTGCGGTCCCAATGGTGCTTACCTGCTACAGGGTGGAGGTGGTCTATCTTGAAATTATTAAGGTAGACTTTCCGTCCGATCATCTCAGACACTTCATTGAGCCATGTATCATTGAAGTCGGATACAAAATAAGGCGGGACAAAATACCCCACCGTCTCCACCCAGTTTCGGTGGAGGAATCCATGGGTGATGAACCTGGATTCCGGGTTGTGAAACCCGTCAGGTCCACCCATGAAAATGATCTTATCCTTACACTGGTCGAATACCTGACGGACCGTTACATCCCAGTCCCATGTCTGAAAACGCACATCATCTCCACAGTGCATGAAGATATCCCCTGATGCCCTTTCAAAGCACTTGTTCCAAGTCTCACTGAGACAAATCCTTGGTCCAATAACCGCTTCATATCTGGTTCGGTGGTCAACGGTTTTGATGTCGTTGAACCGTTGGATGGATGCGTCGTCATCGTCATCGATGTACCACACGACCTCCATGTCCTGTGGTCGCTTGGCGTAGTACCAAGCGGATGAATACATTTTTTCCATGAAGTCGGGCCTGCCCCGGGTAGGGCAGAGGAGGGAGATCAGTTCAGTCATCTTTATGTATCGACATCCCGAAATTGTTTATTCCTTTTCCAATGATCTGACCCTTTTTTAATTTCAGCTTCGTCCATCTGAATGGACTATAATCGACATGATGATGCCATCGGTTAAACATCCATTTGACTTCTGATACATCTGGATGCATCTCTTGAAGCATCTTGCTTTTGTTCATAGTTCCCTCATTTTTGTAAAACTCTGAAGTGTTTCCACCCCCGACTGTTTGCGTTGCTCTTTTACTCTGCAAAAATGCATTGAATTGCAAAGTACACCAACCATCTTTTAAAGCTCTTAGACTTAGATCCGTGTCTTCGTTGTATCTGCCTCTCCATCTGTAGGGAATATCATTTCTGATCATTAAACATGAATAGATTCTTGTGTTAAGTTTGTACGGTGGTCGTGCATCTGCTTCAGGACAGAAAAAAGAATAGCCCAGACCTGAAATTGCTACGTTTTCATATCGATCTACGAAATTCTCTGCAACTTTAAAAATAGTTCCGTCCATGCATTTAACTTTCTTGTTTTTATTGAGTCTTTCAAATGCTTCAATGTTGTCATCCATCACCCAGTGATGAGTGTATCCCTGTTCGATTGAATGGTCCCATGCGTAGTTCCTAGCTGGGCCTGGACCTGTTCTTTCATCATCGTCTATCCAAAAACTGTCATAGTTTTTACGGTACTCTGTTGGGAGAATCAGGACTCTGTCAGAGTCGATCAGGTTGCAATAATTTTCATATTCACTTTCTTCAACTATCATCCAGAAAGAGACACCCATTTTGGACAATGCTTTCGATGTTGGGTTTCTATTCCACCGTCCTTTTGTCACGATATAAATCGGAAACTTCGGATGGATCTTGGACGTGCTGACATATTTGTACCGACTTGATTTTTCTTTCAGGGGATACCAAGCATTTTTTTCTTCCTTCTTTTGATTACCGTCAAAAACTTTTTCGTTGCCATACAGTTCTTTTTGAATAACTGATTTGAACCTATAGAAATCATCAAAGGTTCTAAATTTAAAGGTGGCCGTTATCTCAGGTTTTTTTTCCTGAGTATTAACGTATTCAGGCATACCATGCCACTGGGATTCCCAATCAAATTCATTATGGTTTTCACCAAAAAAACTTAACTGATTTAGATGTAGTTCACTCATAAAACGCCCATCGTGGAAGACTTACCTCATGGATCTTCGGGTCGTAACCAACCCTCCTCTTATCGTCTGGTTCCTGAAGCCATCTGGAATACTCCTCCAGTTTTGCATCAACCCAATTCCGGCAAAGGTTCTGGGACTCCTCATCCAATGTGTAGATCCCTATCAGGTGCGGTGGTTTTTTCTCAACTGCAACTACGACAGGGGAGTACCAGTCTTTCAGACAGGCACGACAGGCACGTTGGTAGAATGCCATCTGTTTACCCGTACCGTACCTTGCCATGTCCTTTGGAAATTCCCGGGGGGATGCATCGGAGGTTGTCTTGAGGTCAACCAAGATCGATTTCTTGTGCTTCAGATTATCGATCTTCGACTTCAGGTAGATCCTTTTCCCTTCGATCTCCTCCGACCAGTAGAGGGATGTTTCCGGTTCCCCCTCCTTGATCAGTTCCCTTGCCACTGGGTGGTTCTCAATGGCCTCGTTCATGCCTTCAATTGTTTCCATCTCAGTTCTGAGGAGGATTGACTTGGGTGAACCCTCCGCCATCTCAATGTACGATTTGGCCTTCCGGCTTCCGGCATCCGCCACATCGAATTCTTTTTCAAACTCCTGCTTCGGCAGGATGAAGGAGTGTGCTCCCCTTCCCACGATCATTGCGGTCGTCTCCTCACTCGGCTTCGCCAGCTTGTGAGTGTCCCAATCCTGAAGGGTGTGAAAGTTCAACCTGTCTTTCTTCAGATAGTCTTTGAATGGTTCACCCTTGACAATTGATGGTCTGTCCTTTATTTTCGTTCTCATGTTGTTGTCCTTTTGCCCCCGGTTTGGTTTTACGCACCACCGGGGGCATTTTTTTTTAAAAGGGTATTCCGTCCTCCTTTACCTTCTCCTCCACAGGTGCCTCCACAGGTGGACCTGAGACCGTAATTGATGCTAAATGTGGCTTATCCACCTCCACAGGAACCCCACCCTTGACGGTCTGGTACACCTGACCATGTTCAACCGGGGTCGCCTTTTGAACGGGTGAGATTTTCCATCCGTTCAGTTCATTGAAAACTCGTCTGGGTCTTCCGTCCGGTGGTATCCATTCCCTACCCCTGAGATTGAATTCGACCTTCACAACGTCACCCTCATGGATGTCGTTTAAAAGGGACACCCGGTCCTGTGTGAAACAAAACTCGCACCTCTGCGGGTACTCGGGATTTCCTATCTCCAACTCCACCGTGCGTTTCTGAAATCGTTCTGAGAACACCTGAGTCTGCCCAACCAGCATGACCATCCCGGTCTCTTCATGGTTGCTTTGCTGTGTCATATCCTGTCTTTTTGATAAAGAGATCCACGTCGGCAGGGGAATAAAGCCTTCGAGCACCTTTTTTAATGTGGGGGATTTTGTCTGCGTACAGACGGAAAAACTTACTGTCGGAGATACCCAGCTTCTGGGCTACCTCCCACCCATATAGAGGTATGTATTCCATGCGTCAAGTCGGTTCGATGAATGTATGAATTCATTCACTTGACACACACTATTCTCAAGGGTATCGTTAGTCAAGCGTTTTTTTAAATCGAGCCATGGAGGCACGGATTTTTCAGGAATTGCCTCATGGATGTGCTTGGCTATCTGAGAGTGTCAACCCATGAGCAGGGATACAAGACGGGATTGATACGCCAGAAGCATTCGATTCAGACGTTCTGTGAGTCGAAACAATTCGACCTGAACCAGGTGTTCGAGGAAAGAATCTCAGGTGCCAGGGCAGACCGTCCGGCATTTCAGGAAATGATGGTGACGGCAAAGGAGAAGACCGCAGAAGGGATCATCGTTGAGGATATGACAAGACTTGCCAGAGAACTGATGGTTCAGCTAAACCTGTGTTCGTTCATTGCCTCAAAGGATTTGAAACTGTGGGTAGCAAATACAGGTGAGTGCGTCACCGAGTCAATGATGGAAGATCCGATGAGACGTGCGCTCGTTCAAATGCAAGGGGTGTTCAGTGAACTGGAAAAGTCTATGCTTCTAAGACGGATGACGATGGGCAAAGAGATCCTCAAGAAAACTGGAATGAGGAAGGGCCACCCTATCCTGAAACGTACCATGGACGGAAGTCTGAAAGTCGAGGGTAAAAGGAGATTAACGGAGATTTATCCAGACCTTTTGGAGGTGGCCGTACAGTTGAAAAAGTCGGGAACCACCTGGAGGGAGATCAGAAGAGAACTGTTCAGGAGGGGGTACAGTACTACGAAAGGGACTGAACTAAGGGAGGCTAACCTTCAGAGGATTTTCAAGGAGGCAAAGTTCAGGCAAATGCTTTAACCTTTATATAAGAGGTCAATATGAAAAAAGAAATAATGAATGGAAAGTGCCATTGGGTTAACTATCTAACCGAATCGGACTATGCTGTATTTTACAGGAAGGGAACCAACCATGATATTGCGTTGCCTCCTACTGCTCTTGATCCAAACCAAGAAGTCCGAGAGGTAAAAGTGCAGGTAGCCCCTGTGCTCCGTACTTCGCAACATGAGCCGGAAGACCCTCAAAGCCAGTCTGGGAAGAAATAAGTTCTCTCAGTTTCAACAGGTCGTTTCTCATAGGCAGGTTGTATCGTTGAGAGAATTCCCTGTCTATGGCGTTCCACTTTTTAAGCGCATCCGACATCCTGGTGCGCTTATCCATTCTTAGTCCGAGATCCTTGACTCCACCCTCCAGTTGACCAACAAGTTGTCTTGTGGCAGTGCCTGATCCAGGGGTACTGAACTCCGTTGGGTTGTATCCAGTTTCCCATCTCCCTGCAGTATACTTTCCTTCAAAGTCTTTCGTGACCTTCTTCGCAATCTTTTGAATAGCAGACCCGTCCATGTCTCCATCGAATCGACCAATGTGAAGGGCATCACCGACGTTGACAGTGTTCAGACCAGCATCTTCAAATGACTTTTGAATATCCACAAGCACTTCGGGTGTTCCCTCAAACCGTCCACCTGTTTTCTCGAATGCCTTCATTGATCCAGTAGAAGGAGTAAATTTATTCCATCCCCCTGACTCCTGTGCAGTCAGGATTGAACGGACGGTGTTGGCAGTATCTATTGCTTCTCTGCTTGCAGGGTCCATCATCGGTCCACCTCTACGGGGTTTCCCGCTGGCAGTGACTCCCAAGTCGGAAGGAATAAGTCCAGTCAAAGGACGTGCGGTGTAACCTGGATTGAATTCTACTTCTCCAAGAGAATTCACATAGACCCCTTGGGTTTGCAAAGACGGTCTCTGGTACATCTGCATTGCTTCATAAATCAAATCCCGGTCACCACCAAACGCCTCCTGCATTCTTTCGGAATACTCCTGCCTGACTTCCTTGGGAAGTTTATTCAATCCCTTCAAATGTCCAATTGACTCTCCCGTGACATACTCGAATGTCTCATTGGCAGACAGTCTCGGAATAGACTGGTCGATTCCTCCCAACGACTTTTGAAGAATTTGCTCATCAGTAGGCATTTTAGGGATTGATGGCTTTGATCCTTTCCCTCCGTCTTTTTTAGGAGTCGCAGGTCTTTTATCCTTGTCCCATTCTTTGCGTTTCTTAATTGCGTTTTCGATCCTTTCCTGTGCTTCCTCCTTGAACTGACGGAAACGAGCTGCACCCCATGTTGCTGCCTGCATCCTTCTCGGAGTCATCGGGAGTCCCGTGTCTCCTACGGGGACACCCCCCTCTGTAGCTCTTTTCGAGGCAAGTAGATTTTCCCCAGTCAGGAATCCATGTTCCTGCGGTGTGAATCCCCTTTTGAAAGTCTTACCACCTGGGGATGTATATCCAAAAACCCTCCCGTGCCATATATCGGACGCAGTTTTGTAAAGGGATTCGTCAGGTATGGTAGGGTCTTTTGCCTCTCCATACGGTCCTGTCTTTTTACCAAGTCGGATCTTCTCTGGACTGATTAAATACCCTCCAAGAGCTGGGTCTTCCTGGTATGCCTTTGCTACGTTCCTTGACTGCGAACCTGTACGGGGGATGATGTCCTCACCCTTGATCACTTTTGCTGCGTGTTGTCGGATAATGTTCTCCGTTTCCATCATTGGAGTTGCCTGTGGACTATACGCTGCCCCACCCCTGGAAAGATGTGACCCCATTGTCGGGTCTCCTCCAGCAACCTCCGCATATGCACGTCTTGCCCGATCATACCAGTCTGCATTGAATGCCCCTTCTGCAACCTGTTCATCCACCTGTTTCCTCATCTTGGAAAGGGCTTGAGGACTGGAAACAGTCAGACCCTTGCCTGTCGGATCTTTCGGTGCTCCTACATATTGTCCTGTCTTGTCACGCTTGAGGTGTTTCCCCTTCTCGGCCATCTTCATGGCTTGTGAATAATCATCAACGTCATCAAAGAGAAGACCAACTGCCTCCTTAACTGGTTTTTTTATTGCCTTTTTTAATACCCCTCCAAGACCCATCGAAGATGGATCAACCGTCTGACCGGACCCCTGTTCCATCAGACTCATGTAGGCTGGGTCGTCGAGTAAAAGGCCGGGGGGCATATTGGGGTTGTTCTTTTCCCAATCCTCTGCATATTTCATCGCCTGATAGGCAGGGTTGTTTGGATTCAAAAGCCCCATGCCGGACTCCAACCACCAGTCGCTCACTTTCCCCAATGGCTCAGTAATAAACTGAAACGGGTGGTCGCCCAGTTCACCCATCAGTTTTGATCTTGCCTCTGGAGACCCTGGTCTAGGACTATAGGGTTCAGCCATCACTTACCTTTTTTGATGATCTTGCCGTATTTTTTGCGCCACTTTTTGTACAATTTTGGCTTGCGGATTCTGAGGTATGTACGTTGTTTTTTGGATTGGAATGCCATCAGTCCACCAGTAGTCCAGGTATGGTTCCTGTTGCTCCAGCCCCATAAATCAGGTTCCTGTTACTTAGATCCCCACGTCTCTGGAGTTCTTGCTGGAATCCAATCAGGTCACGCATGGTCTGCTTCTGTGCCTGTGGTTGCAACTTGAATAGTTTTGGTGCCAATGCATCTGCCACTTTGCCTTGTCTCAGTTGCTGTGCTTTCTGAACAACGGGTCCGGCTACCCGTGTAGCAAGTGGAGTCCCAGTTCCTCCTGGGATGAGTAGGTCTGCAAGGATCTGGGGTGCTTGGGCATGGAGGTCTTTGATCTCCTGTTGTATCCGTGCCGTCTGAGAACCACCAAGAACCACATCCTGGGTCCGTCGTGCGTTGGCCTCACGGGTCATCTGATCACGGAGTCTTTGGAAGGCCATGTCGTCTTTCAGGACTGCCTCGATCTTGGATCTGAATTGGCGGTTCCCGAATATTACCTTGACGATGTCACGTCCATCGTTTGCACGATCCATCAGTTGTCGGATCGAATCCATGGCACCACTCAAAAACATATCCTTCTCAGACTGGGATAGTTTATCAACCGCTTTCCTTGTCAGTCTCGGGTCTTTTTTCCAGAAGTCCATGCCTGACTCCAATGCATCCTTCAGTTCTGATGCACCAGCATAAACCTGCCTTGCTGCACGGTAGGCAGGGTTCGCACGTTCCATCTCATCCAGTAGGATGTTCTTTGCGTCCCTCAACTTTGCAGCATGGTTGGTTTCACCGACCCTGTATGCCTTCGAGATTTCGTCATCCAGCGACACCTTAATCATGTGGAGATTGTCGAAGGAGACGGGTGCTTCAATATCAATTGCAGAATCTCCTGGGCCGACACTCCTTCTTGCCTTGGATACGCTCGACTTCATCAAGTTTGAATCCAGAAGGTCGTTGACCACCGGGGAGTCCAGTGCCTCCACTTCAAATGCAGCCTCATACAATGGACCGGACTTCTCCTTCCTGACCCTGATGATGTCATCTATCATTCCGAAAACATCCTCTGCCTCTCTCCCAGATGCCTCGATCAGATAATCAGAAACCCTCTCGTACTGACCTTCGGCACGGTCACGGAGAGCACGTCTTCCCATTTCCTTGGACTTACTCGGGATCGCCTGTGCTACCCGTGCCATCCCTAGAACATTCTCACCTGCCACATCGATTGCGCCTTCCGGCATCCTTCCCTGGAACGGAATAACCTGACTTTGTGCCGGATCGAGTTCCAAGTTCGCATCGATCTTGTCAATAACATTCTGAGGAGTCATGTCGTCATCTTCCAATGCCCTGATGAATTTCATGTTTGCTATTTCCTCGGCCTCTGTTTTTGACATCAAACCTATTCCCTGACGACCTTTTGTGATTGCCGTCCCAAGTGCCTTCCCGGCTATTGGGAGAACGGTTCCTGCCCCTGCGCCAAGGGTTGCACCAAGGGCTGCACCTTTAAGTCTTTCACCTGGATCAGATGATCCGGCTCCCGCAATACCTGCACCTGCTGCACCGACTCCAGCCTCAGTGGCAGCGAGTTTCCCAAGTCCCATTTTCGTCCCTTGCTTCAATGCCGTCCGTCCTCCTGCTAAAGCCAATCCCGCACCTCCCGTTGCAAGACCGGGGGCAACTCCGCCAAGTATCTCGGCTGCCAATGCTCTCCCTGGATGAAGCTCTTCGTAGTCCTGTCGGGCGAATTTCCGTGCAGCCAGTTCCTGTTCATATGCCGGACCGGAAACCCCTCCTGCCGAGATGGCGGATGCAATTTCGTCGGAGAACCCGAAAGTCAGACCCTGCATGATGGAGTCGAAAAAACCGTGATCCTTCTCAATCCCTCCCGTCTCCTTCAACCGTGTCTTGTACCTCCTGACCGCATTCACATAGGATTCCCTGGTTGGGTATCCTTTGCCGTAAACATAGTCCAGAACATCCTCCTCAGTACCTCCCTGAGAGATGATGATCTGAACCCCTTTCGTCACATGGGGGATGGATGTCTTAGCCATTTATTTCATACCTCTGTCTCGAATCCACCAGGGTTTTTCTGTTTTCTCTTCAGTTATTTCCACAGTCACCTTCTCAAGTTCAGGGAACTTTGCTTCCAGTTCCTTGGTCGTCTGTCTCTTCTTTGGTTTACTCTCAACTGAGGTGCCTTCGGTGATGTCAAGGTATCCTTTTTTTGGATTGAAATGTGCAGCAATCCTGTCTCTTCCTTTTGTAAAAAGGATTTTCATTGATTCAAGATTAGCCCTTGTCTTTTTTTCAGGGTCACTAATCAAGGGAAGGAATGGTTTTGCTCTTGCAAACTCGGTAGCAGTGACTGCTGCACCAGACCTTTCGAGGAGGATCGCAGAACCAATTTCCGCAATCATTCCACGCAACTGGATTCCTTCCTTTGTCTGTGCCTCTGCTGGGAACAATGCGTCCCATCTTCCAATTGCTTCCCTTGCTTTTGGGTCATCCAACAACCTGAGTGCTTCATCTATTTTAAATATCACATCGTCCAGCTCGTCGAAGTCCCTGGTTGCTCCAACTGGGAGAGTCTTGAGTTTTCTTATTTGTGATCCAGGGACTGGAGTTGCATTTCCAGACTGATCCATCATCATGGTCTGGGTTCCCAATGTCGGATCTGATACATCGATGGGTGCCTGGAATCGGTAAGTACCTTGAAGGTTTTTCCGTGCAACCCATTCATCCTTTATAATCCTTTTTGCTTCTTCATCTGTTTTACCTTCTGCAATCAGTTCCTGGTATCTTACATTCGCAAGCTGGACTTCCATCCCCTTTCCTTCAAAGGGATCTTTTTTAAATCCCTCCACGTCTCCACTGATCAGTTTATCTTTACCAGTTACCTTATCGACTCGAACGATTTGTCCATCTCCAAGGTTGAGGAAATTGTACTTGTTGGTTCTTTTCGCAATCTCGTCCAACATGGAAAAGGCAGTTTCGGGATTAGAGGGTGCAAGCGTTTGGGCCATTCGTATGCGTCTTATTTCGTGATCACTTAGGTCGCCTATTTCCTGAAGACTTTCTACCATCCCAGGAATTGCCTGACGTAAATTTTCCCGGTTTTGTTTTTTATCCTGTGCAGCCTCCCAGTTGAGTTGGAAAGCTTCTGAATCAAGAAGGTTTTTCAATTCACTTTGTCGGCCCTTCTTTGCCTGAGACTGAAACTGAGAACCTCCGAGATATCCGCTCAATCCTGACTGGAGACCTCGTGCGAAAATCTGACCTCCTGAGACAGGCATCCTGCTCGGACCCATTGCCTCCAAAAGACCTGAAGCACCTCCAAGCAGACCCATGATCCATGGTGCATTTTGCTCGAAATATCCTGGTTGATAGTTCTCCAGTTCCTGAATTCTCTCCATCCCCTGTGTCCTCTGAGGAGGCACCGAGGTCGCTTGAGGTAGCACTGTGGGTGGTGGTGCATTGACTGGCATCAAACCGCCTTGAGGGTTCGGACCTGATTGGACAGGTGGTGCCGGAGGAGTCACACCGGGGTGTCTCCCCTTCATCATGTTGACCGGAGGGGTAGGCTTATTTCTTAGACCCTCAAGGATCTTTTCCAGTTCTGCACGGTTGTACTGCCCTGACATCAACTGGACCAGTTCCCACTGACCGTCAGGTGCGTTTATCCCGTAGGGTCCGAAATCGAATGTAGCCATATCTCCTCAGTAGAGTAGACCCCTCGGTGGAGGAGTGGGTTGAGACATTCCTGACGCAAGCGCTTGCTGAAGCATCAACTGAGCTTGCAAGGGGTCATATTCTTGACCCTGCTGTTGCTGTTGCTGCATCTGAGCCAGCATTTGCATTGCCAACTGCGGGTTCCCTGGTTGAGCACGGGGTGCCTGTTGGGGTGCTCCTTGTTTCCCTACAAAATCCACTGCTGCTATTGTTGCTGGTATCCATGCCGGATTCATTTTATCCTCCTATGCTATTTGCCGATTTTTACCAAATAAAATTTCCATAAATCGATTTAAAATTCCACCCTCCCGTCCATAGACTGGCGGATCATCAGGAGGAACCGCACCAATCAAACCTCCGCCTGCCAGGATATTGGACTTATCCCAATCACGTCCTTCGACGAATTGATTGTATTGAAAATCCTTGAGTGCCTGATCGAGCTGTTGTTTCTGTGCTCCGGCTGCAGCCAATGCATTGATCCGTCTGGCCTCTGCGTCGTCCAGTGCCTGTCCTGTCGTTCTCAGTTCTGATCCGGCAGCAAGTCTGGTCGAGGCAGCAAGTCTGTTGGCAGCCTCCTCCGCTTGTCTCGCCTGCTCAGTTTGTCCGAATGCACCCTGTCTAAATGACTCGGCCCTTGCTCGATCCTGTGCCGTCAGTCCAAACGCACCTTGATCGAATCGTTCCTTTGCCTGACGTGCCTGTTGAGTTAGTCCGTAGGCACCCTGACCGAACCTCTCCTTCATTTGCCGATCAACGTCTGCTCCAGCGACTGCCTTGTTAAACTGGTCCGCCCGTAGTTGGCCTGCGGTCCTTCCAAATGCATCTGCATATTTACCTGACGTGATCCCTTCTGCAACTCCCTGACGAGACCCCCCAAAAGCCCCTGACGCACGGGCTTGCTCACCTGTCTGTCCCAGTGCCAACTGCTGCTGCTCGGTGATGTCCTTTTGAAGTTGATTGATGACCGACCCGGTGAATGGTGACATCCGTGCATCAATCTCCCTCTGGAATGCAGCAGGGTCAACCCCTGCGGTTGTGTATCCTGATGTGTAGTCCGTCGGTGCATATCCACTGGTGTAGGTTCCAGGTGCGAATTCACTGGTTGAAGTTCCAGAGTCATATCCCGACGTGTAATCCGTTTCACCCCGTGCAGCCGATGCAGCATCAGTCATCTCCTGCGGGGTGCTGGCTCCAAAAGTAGCGACCTTGTTGAAGGCCGTTTTTTGCATCGGATCAAAATCTGAAAATCTTTTTTTATCGTCGTATGCTTCATAGGGTGTGTCGATCTCGCCCTTCATTTGTCCGAATAAATATTCCTTAAATTGGTCTTCTGTCATGCCTCCCTCCACTGATGAGCCACTTGATGAACCGGTTTCACTTGTTGTCCCATTTTCTGCTGTTTCTATTAGAGGATCTGTATACGATTCCTGCGTTTTTGTTCCTTGACCTCCTGCGGAACTAGTTGGTATCCAATTTGTCCACCCGCCTCTTTCGATATGTTCCCCCAGACCTGCATCGAGACCCCATTGTGATCCGATATTTGGGCCGAGACCCTGTAGATACTCCCTTAATGTAGGTTTAGTCTCTCCTGTTCCTGTTGGTAATGTTAAATCAGGGGGATCTGCCTCAACTATCGACTTTATAATACCCCCCAATGGTCCAGATACTCCCGTTCCTTCGTGAGTGTATCCCGTGCCGATTGCGGTGCCTCCAGGGGTATCCTTATCAAGATTTGCCTCTGCCAATAATTCTAAAAGGGTCTTCCCTCCTGAGTCATTTGATGCAGCATCCTCTTCAGGATCTTCAGGTGGAACCCAATAATTCGGATTAAAAAACTCAGGTCTCCCTGTGAACGGATTGATGGTCCCTGATCCTCCGAGCGCCTGTAGAAGCGCCATTTCCTGCGGATTAACATGGGCTAGTTCGGTATCTCCGAAACGTCCCCTATTTTTCATATCTTCGTAAAGAAGCATGGTTAAGCCGTCGTTGTGGACACTGTTCCTGAATTGTCAACCAACAGTTGATATTTTGTCCCGTTGGGCGACATCATCAGAAGTCTTCCCAGAAACATTGCCCGTGTGGTATTAGCGGGATTCATCCCATCGCAGTCGATGTCCTCCAATTTCTTGACTGTCTCGTCTGCAATGGATCTATATATCGATTCCTGGACACGTCCCTGATGGGTGGGGTCGTATTCTTTTGGCGGTTTTGGAAGTTGCTTCATCTGTCACCTCCGACCCTAGCTTTGAGTTGCATATCGCCAACCCTGAAATCCTGATCGAATGGTGCCTCAACACGATACCTCATGAGCCTACCGGAAAAACGACAGTCTGAATATCCGTCCGTTTCGAGGGCAACCGATCCATGGTTTGTCTCAGTCCCATCAGATGTTTCGGAGGTATAGAAACGCATTTGTAGGGTGTTATTATCGCCCCTCTCTGCATCCGTTAGAACCTGCGTTCCATAGATTCGACCAGACCCGTCTCCGACCCTCATGTTTCCTGTCTCGGCAAAAACCGTCATCGTGTTGGTTGTGGATGCGCCTCCCCAGGCCATATGTCTGTCTGTAGTCCCATAGTTTGCACCGGGGTCCGTGACTCCTGCAGCCCGTACCGTGTCTCCTGTCCGGTCCTGTTCCATCCGGTACAATTTGTAGTCTGGACCAGTGCTGAATGGTTCACCCCACGGATTGTTTTCATCCCAGGAAAGTCGGGACAGTTCTCCAACCGACCACCAACCCTCTGCATAATTATAAATTATGTATCGGTCATTTTCTCCTGTACTGGAAAGCAGACTGGCATAGAAGAACCAAACCTCGTTGAATTTCCGATTCTCGGCTGCACTGATCTGGGAATATCTGGCACGGTCTGCCATCGTCGCTGGATCTCCATAAACGTAGTCGAGAACGTCGCACGGGATTGGCTCGATGTATCCTCCATCATATCGGTAAAATGACCCTGCTCCCATCCAGAATGCTGCGAATTCTATGACTGCCACAGCACCCGGACCTACGAGACCTGCGGTGTCGGAAATTCTTCTTCGGCCATAGATAAACGGTTGCCCCTGATAATAAACCTCATGAGCATCCTCATCAGTGATCACAAGGACTGCGTCCCTAACTTTAAGCGCAACCTGGATGTCTCCTGTCGTCTGGAGTTCAAAGTCCCCGGCCTCCCCGGTTGCCGTCACGGCCCAAGTCGTGTAGTCCTCTTGATCACTCCACTGGATTTTCCGTGTATTCCCTCCGGCACCATATGCCATGGCAATTCTCTCCTGGGTCACCAGTATACCGAGATTCCCCGTAGGTGCATTCGTCACCTTTGCACCATTTAATGGATACGAAGCTCCGCTGGCATCCCAATAAAAGAGGGTGCCGTCCTGCCTGAAAATTCCCAACAGATCCTCACCCCAATTATCGAATGTCCACCTTCCGGCCTGAACGACGATGGAGGCATCATCCTGATCCCTCCCATAGGCACCCTGACCATATGAGCCTGCACCGAATCCCGTGTTTGCCTGCCCGTAGATTTCTCCTGTCTTCCACAGGTAGGTCAGGGTGATCGATGCCGTTTCGTTTGCCACAAAAGGGCCATCACTGATTGAGATTTCGGTGTCGCTCGTGACCGTGTCCACCGTGTAGATTCTTCCGTCTGATGATCCTCCAGTGACTTTGAATCGCACCAGAGGGTCAAGAAGGGTGTCGAGTCCAGAGGCTGCCGTGAGGGTCGATCCGTTGGTGGTCATACTTGCAGGTCCGAGGGTCGCACCTCCTGTGAGTGAGTCGCTGAGTTCCGTCAGTGCAGATCCTCCTGTCCACAGATAAAGACGATTGTTTGTGCCTATGAACATTTGTGCGAAGCCTGCGTTGGTGCTCCATGTGAATAGTTTTCGAGGTGCTCCCGTCATTGCTGCAGTTTCCGAGAACCATCCGCCCACTGGTCTCAGACGGTTCTGGTGCCACCGGATCAGATTGCAATCCCTCCAACGTCCTCCAGACTCAGTTTTCGATCCGGTCTTCAGGATGCCGGGAGGTATATCAAGACTTATGAAGGCCATTATTATTTAAGATCCCAAGGTTCATATTTAGTTTCGCCATCCCTCCTAACAGCACGAAGGCATTCATTACGATTACTCCCAAGACGATTGTAGCTAAGATGAATCCAGCCACTGTTGCCAGCAACACTATCAATATAATACTCAAGGATGAGTTGATCGAATTCCCCAACAATATCAGGAATTGACTGGGCGACCTCCTTATTGTCCAACCCCAAGATCTCGAAATCGCAAGCCTCTCCTCGGCAATGCTGCGACTTTGAGCTTGACCCGACGGATTTGCAGACCTCTGGGGTACGGAATCCACTGGTGCATGTGACGACTTTTTCATACTTAGATCTTATCGGTTGCAGACATTTATGAACTAATGCAGTTAATGATATTAACTGATCCTGATCCGGTTCGTTCTCAAGTCCCTGACGAATTGCAGTGTCACTTTTTGTGAGTTCATTCAGCGAAAAGTTCTGCGATATTTTCATCCAATCAGTTCATCCAGTGATTTTTTATCATGAGAACCATCTGCATTAACCGCCTCATCCAGTGCCTTTTTCACCTCATCAGGTGCAATATCCAGATGTTTTTTTAACAGGTCTTTTCCGAAATCGGTCACGGGATCTTTCACTATCTCCCACAGCATATTGGCTATTGAAATTGCTACGGTAGGTGACATCAACCTCCTTTCTTTATTTTTGTATCCAGTTGTTTGAGTTTCACAGTCGCTATATCAGTCACGGTGGTTACCAAGACCGGGAGGACATCACGGAATGAAAGGGCTATCACAAATGCAGCCAGATATTCAAATTCCCTGAATTCCTGTAAATAACTAATTTGGAAAACATAATAAACGAACAACATGCCAGAGAGCATGTACACCACATTACGAGAAAAACGTGCGATGGGACTTTGCGAACTGTTGAACATAATCAATCCTGAATACATTGCCACGAATGTGATCATTAGCAAGAAGTTCAGATTCTCGACTACCCATCCCAGTCCATTCAGTT
>VTLG01013901.1_pt1 | contig 26726 bp, 43 predicted proteins | sample 4694571 | NCBI WGS metagenome assembly VTLG01 (sample SAMN12604809, study PRJNA352737) | marine metagenome | biome: ENVO:00000447; feature: ENVO:00000209|ENVO:00000569|ENVO:01000036; material: ENVO:00002151; isolation source: viral sequences binned using virsorter ...
TAACTTTTATGGGGATTAGCTAGATTTTGAAGCCATCTCTGCTTCAATTATTTTATTCTGCCATTCTTTCCTTTGTGCAGGCGTTGGTCTTCGGCTTTTTAACGGTGATACTCCTGCTTTCTCTGCTCTCTTACGCCATTTATACCATTCTCTCTGCTTGGCGTTATATTCTTCCTTGTTTACTACTTTTTTTAATTTCTTTTTTTCTTTTATAGTTCTTAATCTCTGAGATTCTGCATTTCTTTCAGGTAAGTCCACTTCTTTAAAATCAACATCAGTTGCCGCCTCTACAATATCATCATCAACAACCTCAGCATCATCTATTTTATTTAAAAACATTTCATAAGGACTAATAGATACATTTATAATATTCTTTACAAGTTTTCCACTATGCTCTAATATCAGCCGCCCTGCTTGAACATTACCTTCTTGAGCCTCCCTAACCATAGCATCTAATATAGAAGGCAACTTAGAATCAAACTCGCCCATATAACAATTATAAACAGCAAGGTGAAATTCAGGGTCTTCTCTCCAATGCCTAATCATCCTATGACTAACACCAATCTTATCTGCTACTTCTTGGTTCGTAATGCCATGATTAAAGGCAAATAACTGAATCGCCGCATCTTTATGATGGTTTTCCTTCTTTTTCATTAATTTCGCCATATTATAACTTACAAAATTTAAAGTTATTTGTCAAAGTTCTTTGATTTTTCTTTTTAAAAGTTGTTTTTTGTATTTTTTGAGGAATGGTTACCCACGCCAACATCTCCTCGCTATCCCCCCATACCCCTCAGTAAATGAGAATGAGTCTCAATATCAATATATATATTATGCTAATGAGATTGCGTCTCAATATAGATGAGACTAGGTCTCAATACCTTAATGAGATTGATTCTCAATATCTAAATGAGATTAAGTCTCATTAAAAGATATATAATTATAGGTATGGTATGAAGTAGCCCTATTTCAACCAATATTAGCCCATTTTAAGCAGATAATAGTCAACCAATACCCAAGTATCTAAAAAGCTAGATAGTGCCTAGAATTAAGTCTCATGAGGTAAATAACGCAATCGGTAAGTAATTAAAGAGGGGGTAGGTCTTGTAATTGCTGGAAGCAAAAAAATTTTTAGGATATTTCAGGACGAGAAATAAAAAAAAATAAAAAAAAAGGTTGCATAGTAATTGACTAATTCGTAAAATAGTCTAGCGTTGGGTTGGTTGTTTGGTTGGTTTGGGTTTTTGACATAAAGCGTAGGAGGTTGCACAGGGGATAAGGGTGCAAATCAGTTTGAGATTTTGCACAGGAGAAACCGAAAAGAACGCTTTACAGGAGATTTGAAAAGACGACTTGTAAAGTCCCTATAAGAGGAAAAATAGATTAGGAGATTTGAATTACCTAAACGCTGAAAGTGGAAATAAAAAAACTTTTTTTGTTGTTGTGTTTATGCAACAACACCCCCCGTAAATGGGGGGTAGTTGCAACAGATTTTAACACACACAAACAAGGAGATAATAAAATGAATAATATAATCATAAAAAAAGAAGTTCAAAATGTATCTATCGAGCTATTAGGAAATAGAATCATAATAACTTCTAATGATGACAATAGAACGGAATTACACTTTGATAATAATGGTAACCAGTTACACACTTGGATAGATAGAAAATTTAACAAGGTTAAAACTAAAGTCCATTCTTTTATTAAATATGGAATGAAAAACAGAAAAACTTTTATTTTTGATTCTAAAGAGGGCTGGTCTGATGTTAAAAGAGTAATGTTCTTTGATAAATAATATATAGAGGGGGGGGTTTGAAATATAACCCCCCATTTACGCTCCTAAAAGATTTTAAAAACACAACAAGGAGAAAGAAAATGGATAAAAAAATGAATGAATTGTGGGACTATATAACAGAGTGTAACATAGCCACAGAAAATGAAATTTGTTTAGTTACTTCTATAAATGGAACTAATTTAGATACTCTTAAAGATATTTTATATAGTCGTACAGGCTATAGAAGTTTAGAACAAATAAAAGATTGTGAATAATAATATCTATTTATAGGGGTTAATAATATAATTAACCCCTTTTATAACTCCTTAAAAAGAATTAACAAACACAACAAACAAGGAGATAAAAAAATGAATAAACCATTGAATGACTTTTTAAATATATTTGATGATGATTTAAAATTTAATAATAATTATAAAAATTGTTTAGATGATTTTATAAATATATTAAAACAAAATCAAATGAAATATTATAAAGAGTTAGATTATAAATTATATATTAATAACCCTGAAAAAATATCTATAAAAACAGGATTAAAATATGATAAAGTTATAATTGATAATAGGGTATTATGTTTTATTGAAATATCAACAGGAAATATATATAAACCTGCTAATTGGTCAACACCTTACACGAAAGGAAAAACACCTATTAGGGCTTCATTATTTAATAAAAGCAGTTATATAAATGCTGATATAAACGGAGGTTGGTTATATAAATAATATTCATTTTATAGGGGGGTATTTTACCCCCCTTTTACAACTCCTTAAAAAGATTTTAACACAACATAAAAAAGGGGATAAAATGGAGCATATTTTTTCAATAAAATATAAAAATAATATTAATAAATTAATATATCAATATAATAATTTAAGGAATGAAGGTTATTCCTGTGGTGTCTATGGTAGTGTTTTTGATTATTATATAGCTGATAAATTAAACATAGAATATAGAACATATAAATTTCATAATATAATTGATAAATGGACTAATTTTTTATGGCTTAATGATAAAAATAATATATTAAATACATTAAATAAATTTATTGATGATAATAAATAAAATAAATTTATAATTATAATAAGGGGGTAGCAATACCCCCTTTATAAATACCCCTTAAAAAGATTTTAAACACAACAAAGGAGAAAAAATAATATGACTAAATATTTAATACATTCAATAAGTATAATATTATTTATGATTACTATCAATCATTATTATAGGTATTTAAATTATATTCCATTCCTTATATTAACTATAATATGGCTTGTAATTGCCTTTATAATAATAAGAATAGAAGATAGTAAGTTTTAATTATATTGGGGGGGTTATAAACCCCCCTTATAAACTCCTTTAAAAAGAATTTAACACAACAAACAAAGGAGAAATAAAATGCAAACAATAACTTTAAAATTGACACCAAATAATTATGGAAATATGGAGGAGTGTTTAAAAAACTCTATATGGGCTACTTTATGCACTCGCCTTCATCAAGCAAATCTTAGACCAAGAGAGGTTGGTATTGAGGTTTTAGATAGTACTTCCGTAGGTGGTGGTTTTACTTGTGATGTATTAGATGTAGATAAATTTAAAGAGTTTTTATATGATGAAATAGACGAAATACCAAGACCTTTAAATGAGCCAAGTAGGTTAAATTATAATAATCTTAAATCTATCTTATCTAAACTTGATAAAGCAATATAATATATATGGGGGTGGTAACACCCCCTTTTATAACTCCTAAAAAGATTTTAAACAAACACAACAAAAGGAGAAATACAATGTTAGAAACAAGAGAGATAGATGTAATACCAGATACTAATGGTGGTATAGTTAGAGAGGTTATAAATGCTATGTTCTATGATGATAGGTTTACCAAAAATTCAGTATTAACTACTGCAAGGTATAACTATTATAGAGATAAATTAAATGACTTTGGCTCTGATGTATTCATTATATTTAAACTCTATGGTTTTATTATAGAGGTTGAAGGTAGGTGGTATGGTAATGGAAATGAAGATTGTTGGTTTTCAGATTATAATTGGTATTTTAAAGTAAAAAATAAACCAACAGATTGGGGTAAATATTATCGTATGGATAATCCTTATGATTTTAAAAATGCCTTTGCTAAAAAAGAAATGCTCTAATTACTAATAATAATGGCTTTTTGGGAAAATGTTTTGAGCCTTAATCAAAACACCAACTTTTAGATTTAAACAACAAAAAACTTATTAGGAAGGACTTGAATCTTCGGATATCAATGCAAAAACGGAAAGTAGTAACTTGATAATTGTAAGGCAATAAGACATTATTCTCTTGCATAGAGTGAAACTTGGGGCTAAACCTAATACCGAGTGAGTGAAAGTGAAATAGAGCAATCTGCATAGGAAGGTTGAAAGCCCTGTAAGATTGGAATAATATCTTACATAAAATAAGTTCCTTGTAAGTCGCACCTCTATTTTAGGCAGATGTGTCCATTATTAGCCACTCGGACAGATTTAAACAACAAAGAAAGGGTAAACACAATGGAAGATAATGAAATGAAACAATATACGGCTCATGCTGGATATAATATGGATACAAAAAAGCCTTATGTTGAAATCAAGAAAAATGGAGAACATTATTGTTATATACCTTATAGTATATGGAAAAAATAATTAATCTCCTGTTGTGTGGAGAGGGGGGGTATGATTTTATATTGTATCCCCCTTATAATTACCCTAAAAGATTTAAACAATAAAGAAAGGGAAAAAATGAATAGAATAGAATGTCTAAGATTTCACAGAGATATGCTTCTTTATGTTTGTGAGAAGGGTATTGATGATATGCAAATGGTAGAAAAGAAAGTAAGTAAACTGCAAAGTGAAATTGACTTAATAAAGAATATGGGAGGTAAAAAATAATGAATAATAAAGGAAAATGGAAAATAACTAAATTTTGGGGACATAATGCCTTTGATGAAATGGGGTGGAAATATGAGGTTGGATATTGGACAGAAGATGATGTTGAAGATACTGAATATTTTGATGATAAAAAAGAGGCAGAGTTATATTTAGAAGAATGTATAAATGACTAATACTCTTATTATATACTATTTATCCATATCCAATCGTGCAGGTCTATCCCCTAGTATAAAAACTAAGGTTAGACCTTCACTATTCATCCATAGAGCCAAATTTAGTGCAATTATAACCGATACTAATTATAATATGGGCATTCATTTAATGAGATATTATCCTCACCTTGCTAAGCACCATGCCTGTTTGTCCACTTATATTGTCCTGTGCAAGATTCCCCTCTTTCTAGGACACAATCTTTATAACACGAAAGAGTATTTAACCAAAAAATGTTATAAATACAACTATATATATTAATAATTATAAATTTAAAAAACAAATAAAGGAGTTATAATAATGAAAGTAAAAAGCATAAGATATTTTGAAACAAGACGAGGTTTAGGATATGAAGCCAAAACTAATAAAGGTAGTATATGGAATGATGGTTGTGGTGGTTGCACATATTTTGAGCCTGATTATAATAAAGGTTATAAAATGAGTGATTTTAATCATTTAACTGAAGATTATTTAGAAAATCTTATAGATGTATTTGAGGGAATTTAAAAAACAAACAAAGGAGTTATAATAATGAAAGTAAAAGAACTTATAAAAGCACTAAAACAATGTCCGAAAGATTTACCTATATTAATAGCCATTGATGACCAAAACGGAGAAATAGATAATTATTTCGTTCATTCTGTTGAATTATCAGAAAAAGGCGAAAGTGGTTATGAAATTGGTGGCGAAGTAAGATTAAATGCTTTTAATTAATAATAAATAAAGGAGTTATAATAATGGGTAATCAAATATTAAAGAAGAATGAATTTGAATTATTTTGTAGTAATCACAATGAAAGACAAATATATCCTATAATGAAAATACTTGAAAAATATCCAAGTTTAAGATTATATGGATTTAAAACAGCTATGAAAGAGTGGACACACCATCATTTTAGTCATTATGATATATATGAGTGTGATTGTGATGACCTTTGTGGTAATGCTGAAGAATCTTGTGTTTTTAATAGCAAAACTTGTCATGCTAAAACTCATCATTTTAGTCAATCAGGGTTTTACCCACGATTTTTACCTGATTTATATTTAGTTACAGACGAGGTTATTTTACTATTTGAAGTTGAAGATTATAATCCTATGACAAAAGAAAGAATGTGTCGTATTTATGATTGGTTTTTGGAATGTGATATGGAATTTGAGCCTGAAATAATTATATATGGTTTTGATAGATTTGCAAATCTTCAAAGAATACTTTGGAATCCTGTTTGTAAAGAAGTTGAGGCTTTGGAATGGTTACTTGAATTAGAGAATACTCCTGATTATAACAATCAAGAATTGAAAAAGTTTAAACTTTGTGAAGATAGGGAATCTTTAGGAGTTAGTGGCTTTAAGGATAGTATTGGATATTGTAAAAAAATAAGAGAAGTTTCTGGAGAGGATAGAGAAGAAGAATTTAAGCACTATATAGATTTTTACAAAATGCGACATGGAAAGCTAAACGAATCAGGAAGCACTCCTTTTTAAATATAAAAAATACCTTATAATAATACAGAAAAGTAAAAAAGTATTTGCGAAAAAGAAAAATAAGTTTTAAGTTATGTTAATTGATAGGAGGAAATATGAATAGAATCAAAGAAATTATAAAAGATAAGGGGATTAGAATGGATTGGATTGCAAAACAAATAAATGCACACCCATCTCATTTATCTATGTGGATTTCTGAAGATAGATACCCTAGCCAAGAAAGATTAGTAAAACTTGCTAGAGTATTGAAAGTTAGAGTGAAGGATTTATATCCTAATGTAAAGAAAAAATATACTTATATATTAAGAGAAGAAGAATAATAAGTAGAATTATAAAATAGAAAGGGAATAATAAATGAGGAAAGATTACTTAAATAATGCAGAATATAGCGAGTTTCAAGTTATATTAGATGAAGAATTTGAGAAGGCACAAAAGCTAGATGTAGATAAGGCTTTTGATGAAACTCTTAAAGTTATAAGAAAACTTGCTAGGCAACTTAATGATGATGATTGTTATAAATACCACGAGCAAATGAAAAAGTGGTTTAACAAGGTAGGTATATAATGGAAAATATAAAAATGCCTATATATTATTGTAAGGATAATTATGATTTTGAAGAAATGGCTAACGAACTTGAAAATCGTATATCTGATTTATTAGGTCGAAATGTATTAATAACTATATCTGAAGTGGAGGAAGAATAATGGGAAAAATAAAAGAATATTATCAAGAGCAAATAGATAATGATGATTATTATTTTGAGCCTGAAGTTGAATATCATATGACTTATGCAGGTAGATATGGTAAATATATACCAAAGATATGGAATTGGTTTGAAAAGAAGTATTGTGTTGCTCAATTAATGGCTAATCATAGAAAGCCTAAAATTATAAAAGCAGTAAGAGAGGAGTGTCCATTTTGAAGCATTATGATTTAGAAAAGATAGTTCCTATTTTAAGGGATTGCAAAGAATATTTTGACAACCTAGCACTTGCTTATAGAGTACAGGGATTTAAAATAACAGATAGCTTTAAAAAGTTAAGAAATGATGTAACGGAACAAATAATAAAAATAGAAGGGGAAAATAATGATTAAAGAAATTATAGATTGTATTGTTCAATTAATGGATGAAATATTTAAAGTTTCAACAGATAATTTATTTAATAATAGTAATAATGAAATAGAAAGGGAAGGTAATGAGTAATAAAAAACTAACCTATGGCGAGGTATGGAAAACCTTAAGAGCCATAGATACTAAACCAATACAATATAAAAAGAGTGGTTTGGATTATATAGGATGGGCTGATGCTTGGGCTTGCTTAATGACTTGCTATCCTGAAGCTACCTATGAGTTTCCTAGTCCTACTTTTTATTTTGATGGTCAAGAAAATAAAACCTGTGAAGTTCATTGCAGAATTACAATAGGAGAATTATCAAGAGAATTTTCTCTACCTGTTATGACTTCAATGATGCCTATGAAATCAATAGTAAATCCAACATCAAGAGATATAAATGATGCTAAAGCTAGATGTCTAGTTAAAGTATTAGGTATGTTTGGATTAGGATTGCATTTATGGGAAAAGAAAAAATCATCTTCATCTACTCCACCGAGTGATGAAATGCCATTTTAGTAGAGTTTATTATGGTTATTGATATGAGTTTAAGTAGTTTGATTGTTATTTGTTTAACAATTATAATAATAATGTTCTTAAAAAAATAGGAGAAATAATGGAGTACGACAATACTAATACAGGGGTTTTATTTAGAAATGAAACTGCTAATGAGGAAAACAAACAGCCTTATATGACAGGCAAAATCAATGTAGAAGGAAAAGATATGCAACTTGCAGGTTGGATGAAAGAATCTAAAACAGGTAAAAAATTCTTAAGCTTAAGAGTTCAAGAGCCTAGAGTACAAGATTCTTCTGCAAGTGATAATGTATCAACTACAAGCGAAGTGCCTTTCTAAAGGGTAAATAGATTGATGGGTGGGGTTGCACACTACCCTGCCCATTAATAATTATAATTATGAATTGTAAATATTGTAAAAAAGAAATAACTGAAAAGAATACACAGATTAGAGATTCTGGAGTTAAATATAAAAGTTTTTGTAGTGATTGTTATAAATTACGATTGAAAAAGTATAATGAGAAAAGATGGAAAAAAATTAAAGATGCGAGGTGGTTTTGAAAAATCCAATGTTTATAGAAATTAAAGTAAGAGTCAATGGAAAGGAAAAATGGGCAGATTTCCGAAAGCTTTTTGACTTTATGATAGAAGAATACTCTAAAGTTAAATATGATGGTAAGAAGGTTGACCCATATCCTGATAGAGTTAATAAATTTTATGATAATATACCTAATAATTTAATAGAAATGTGGAAAAAAGCCTATCCTAATGTAGATATAAAAGGGGAGTGTGAAAAGGCTCGTGTATGGTTATTATCTAACACCAATAAAGCAAAGAAAGATTTTAAGAATTTTACAAATAGATGGCTTGGAAAGGCTTGTCAAAATGGTGGTTCTATACCAATTCAAATGGAACATGCTATTGAGAAAAAAGTTAAACAACATAAAAGATATGTCGAGCAAGCGACTCAAGATTCGGCAGATGTTGAATGGCGACAAAGTTTTATAGAGAATTTAAAACAAGATTTAGTTAATAAGAAAAAGGTAAACAAATGAATGATATAGAAATATTAAGAGAAGAAATATTTAAGCTATCAGCATTAAATCATAAGCTGAAGGATAAATTAAATATTGCAATATCAGGACTAGAAGCCTTAATTTCAGGTGGCGAGCAAACAGGCATTGCTAGTAAAACAATAGAAGCCATCAAAGAATCAGATTTACCACAGGAATAAATTATAAACCGAGTCGGATTCGGTAGTATCAATCTTTTTCTGTGGTATCTGGGGGTGTATTGGCTTGATTGTCAGGTTGTCCTTTCTTCCTGATAAGACGAAGGTTCGAATCCTTCCACCTCCACAAAGTATCTTACAACACATCAGGGAGCACATAATGACAGACAGACAAAAGGTAATAGAATGGCTTAAAGAAGACCTCGAATATTACAAAAATAATCTTGGAGAAGTTAAAGATTATGGTAACACTAGCAGAGGAATGGCTAGGTCAACAACCACAATAACTCAAAAACTTATAGATGATGTTATTATTAGAATCAATGAGTTAGAAAGATTGGAGTTATCAAATGAAGCAAATACAATTAATAGGAAAAGAGTCAAGGAAGTGTGAATGTTGCGATAAGTATAGTTATTATGCTTATTTCTTTAAATGGTATTCAATAATAACTGAAGAATATTTATGCACAATATGTTTTAAATGTGCAAGAAGGGAATTATTTGGAACAAGGTATAATTATAATAAGAGGTATAAAAAATGGGTAAGTGAGCTCCAAGAAAAATAGAAAAGTGTCCAACTTGTGGCACTATTCTTAACCCTCGTGATAGGGTTGAAAAAGTATTAAGAGAATCAGAAAACGCATTAAAAAGATATACTAAAAAAATGAAGGAAAAAAAATGAAAAAAGATAATTTTATAAAAGGTGTTTTAATTGGTATTGCATTTACATTTATAATTATGACATTTATGGGATTTAAAAACTCCTTAGGTAGTAGATTAAATCCTATGTATGTAAAGGTGGTAAAATAATGGCACATCCAAGTAAAACAAAAGGGAATACATACGAAAGAGAGATTGTAAGATTGTTTGAATCGTATGGAGTGAAATGTAAAAGAGCATGGGGTTCTAATGGTCAATCGCTAGGATTACATGAAGAAGTTGATTGTTTAGCAGAAGGCGACCTCAGAATACAGGCTAAAAGGCGTAAAAACATAGCAAAATGGCTAAAACCTAGTGAGGTTGTAGATTCAGTAGTAGTTAGGGAAGATAGGGGCGAATCTTACATAATTATAAGGCTTGAAGAATTTGTAGATGAATATCAAAAATATCTAAAATTAAGAAAACTTGTAGGTAAAGATTTGATAAAATTAATTGATGAGGAAAATAATGATTGATACTTTTAAAGAAGACATTATAATAGGGGAAGAAGCTGAATATGAAATCCTTTCTATTATTCGTAAAAAATATTCAAAAGCTTATAAGATGGAAGGCAAATTTAAACCCTATGATATTTATGTTCCAGAAAATGATATAAAGGTAGAGGTTAAGAAAGATATTGGCTCAAAAGAAACCCCTAATTATTTTATAGAATATGAGTGTAATAATGAGGATTCTGGCATAGCATCAACAGAAGCTAATTATTGGGTTATTTGTGATGAGGATAAATGTATGTGGATAAAAATATCTAAACTATTATCTTTAGTGCATTTATATGGTAAAACTTGGCAAGGTATTCCTAATGGTGGCGTTTCTAAGGTTAAGGCTTACTTATTACCTAAAGAACATTTAATATCTCATGCAGATAAGATTACCAAACCTCACGAATCTTCAAACTGATATTATAAGTCTTAAAAGCTACTTGACTTATTCTTAGGCTATCTTGGTCTAATACACAGATTGCAAATTGGTCTGGATTATTATTTGTATTATCTGCTTGGAAAATAAATCTTTGACCGTTTCCTACGAAATTAAGGACTTTGGCTATAAATGAGTCGTCATCCATTAAAGTGTGTTCAAATATAGAGGGATTTGCTTTTTCTAATTTAAATGATGTTATTTTAAAATCAGCATCTGCACCATTAGAAGTTATTCTTATTTCCTTTTGACTAGTATTTGAAAACTCTATTGTTTTTACTCCTGCAGTAGTAAAATCAAAAATTTGTCCACCTGCTCTAACCCTGCAAGTTCCAGTCGTTACAGCAGTTAGATTAATGGTCATCCTGTAATTTGTTGACGAATCACCAGTATCGCATACATGATGAGTTACTGTTCCTCCTACAGCTATATTTTCTGATGATACTTTTGGTTGAATAGTAAGATTACCAGCACTTCCAGTTGCGGCTGCTTGTAATTCAGACCAATCCTGTAAAAATCTAAGAACACCAGTTGTACTTTCTTCAATTTTAGTTGTGCTTGTTTGAGTAAAACTTGAACTTTCATTCGCAAATACTCTCCAATCATCAGGGTCTGTATCAGTCCAATTATCAAAATCTTTATTTAATATAGGAACTTCTCCGTAATTCATTATATCTAAATCGTCATGGTCATATCTTTCCTTAGAATTTTGATTTAAAAAAGTATTACTTGAATAATTAGATGCAAACAAATTTTTATCTGAAATATATGAGAATTTCATAGACCATGTTCGCCTTCCGTTTCTCTTATAAATAGGATTAGAATCTCCTATTTCCCAAGGATTATTATTTCCCCATTGAGGGCTTCCTGTATATCTTACATTTGTTAATGTTGAACCACCTGTAGTATCTATCTGGTCATATCCATCAAATTCTATTTCCATATTTAATTTTAAGTCTGCAGATACAGGCATATCATAAAAATGACCTAGAGTGATAGAATTTATATTCCAAGAACCCGTAAGAGGATTAGCATCATTATACACATTATTTCCTGAAGCATCATATTGTCTAAGTAAAAACACAAGTCTATCAATACCATCTAATGACCCACTCTCGTACCCATCTACCTGAAAGAGTGAAAACCCATTATTATTGAAAGTATTAAATGCGTCTGCTTCACCTGCAAGCCCATTGTATTCAGCATTTATTATTTCTGTTTCATTAGAATCAACATCTCTATTATTTATCCTTCCTGTTTCATCATGTTGACCTAACTCAGCATCTGCACTATCTCTATGAAATGCTCTTGCGTTCATACTAAATCCTTGCAAATCATGTCCTAATACACCCATATAATTAATAGAATCTAAAACTCTTATTGGCAAGTATTGTTGATAAGGAAAATTAACTCCCAATGCCATTTGGTCGGTATCATCACCTTCATCTGATATAGTAAAAGTAGTTGGAGATGCAGGGTCTAATCCAATAAAAAATTTATCTCCACCAAGAGAAGCCCCATGAGCTTCCTTTACAAGAATATTTTGAATATATCCTATTGAGTGCCAATATGTTAAGTAATCTATATAAAATCTTGGTGTTCCTACATTTTGATATGCCATTAGTATTTACCTTTATCTGTCCTTTCTGTTCTTCCTTTTGAAGTCTTTGTTTTTTCTATAGTTTTTCCTTTTTCTGTTTCTACCTCAGTATCTGGTAATATATATGTTTTTTCAACTTCAGGAATTTTAACTCTTTTAGTATTTAACTCATCTGATTTGTCTAAAGATACAACATCTAAACCTTTTTTAACATTATCTTGCTGTATTCTTTTAACTATTTTATTTAATGTTTTTATATTTCTAGGCGAATTTTTTGCCGACTTGTTAGTATAAATTGGCATTGATTGATTAGAAGGAGTTCTTCCTGTCATAAATATTTTTTCATCAGGATAATAATGATAATAACCTGTATATCCATCAGGAAATGGTCTTGAAGTATATAATCCTTTAACAACATTATCATCTATTGTATCCGCTAACAATGTTGGAGTAGGCGTAAATTCTGTATCATTATAATAAAATTCATTTGTATAATCTTCTACTTTAGTTCTGCTTCCTGAAATTGTTTCTAAATTATTATTGTTTATTATTTGAATTTCTATATTTGATAAATCCCATCCAATTATATTTCCTCTCTTAGGGTTAAAATTAGCTTCAAATCTAAATAAAACACTATCATTTTTAAGCCTTCTTCCCATTAAGTTTCTTATATATATTTTTTTGCCTATAAATCCAATTTCATAACCATCTGGAAGATTGTTAATAATTCTAGCATTACCTCTATAATCTATATATAGAGTTTTAAATATTCCATCAGTTTCTATTTTACATTCATTATCTTGTATATGCAATTTTGCATAAGAACAAGTAGGAAATCCTGAATATATTAACTTGTATAATTTTAATTTAGCTTGTATTCTTTTATTCATTTTAACTTAAGATTTGATTAATTATTCCTATTATATCTACAACATTTATTGTACCATCTTCATTCATATCGGCATATTGTAAATCTTCAACCTCATATCCACCGCCAATAATTTGATTCACTAGTGCAACAACATCAACAACATTAACAACGCCATCTAAATTAACATCTCCAATAGTATAATTGCCTATATCCTCAGCTCCTTCAGTATTAGCAGTTCCATCCACTAAAGCATTTAAGTAATTTAAATCGTGTATATTAATATGACCACTACTTATAACATCTGAAACCCTTCTTTGTTCTCTAGTAAAATATTTTTCAGAGCCATTTAAGAAATCTGTTAATAGTTCTACATCTTCAAGATAGTGAATAGGAAACTCAGGAATATCAAATTTATTTCCAGAGTTTCTTGTAACACTTCCAACATGAGGAGTAAATGTTCTTTCTAGGTTATGTAATTGAGTGCATTTAATAGAAACTTCTCTTTCTTTTCTTGCAACAGAAGTTATTATAAAGTAAGGACTTATAATTTGACCATTTCTTATGTTTTGAATAGTATAATCCTCGCCATAAGCTTTCATATCATCAATAAGATTGTCAAATTCTATTACATCACCAACTTCTAACATTATATATTTAATTGGTAGCGAAATATCAAACATATTATGTTGATTGCAATTCTGCATATAAAGAAAATTTCTTAATGCTAGTGCTGTGCTTTCATCTCTAATATATTTTGTTTCAAATTCTAGTACTTTATCTTGTCTTTCAATCCCTAAATAATCATAACTATATCCATTTAATATATATCCATCACCATTTCCATACATATCATAACCATCAACATATCCTGTTTCTTTTAAAAATTCATCTTTTGCATAATCATACTTATATTTAACATTAACTAAAGTATTTATCTTTTCTACTCCTGTTCTTCTGAATTGATATTTTATAATATCATTAACTTTAATTACATTGTTTTTAGTTGTAGGTATTGATGGTATTGCCAAAAATGCAAACTCTGAAGTTGATTTAAATAAAGCTGCTAGATTAGTAGATTTCATTAAATTATTTATAAAATCCTTAGATTTTGTAACTTCATTGATACTAAAAGCATAATTATGCCCTATACTTAAACTACTTGCAGTTGAAGCAGATGCCTCATCAACCATATCAATAAGATTTAATTCAGTTTCTAAAAAATTAGTTAATATATTTGGAACTGTTTTTAAAAGGTTTCCATCTTCATCTAATCTTCCAGACCGACTAACATACATTGGAGCTTCAAGAGCATTTTCAAATATTATAGCATGAACAATACCGATATCATAAATAGATGTATTTAATGCTGCAGAAGATGCTTGTGTATTTCCTGTAAGATTGTAATTTAAATATATAGCACTAAAATTATTAGGTTCATTCCATAATTCACCTTCAGGAAGGAGAGCAGGATGTTCAAGCCCATCTTGATGATTATCTCCAAAATTATCACCTTCAGTTTGTATGCTCCAACTATGAATATTATTAGTAGAGCTTATATCACTTAAAGGCACGCTTATTGCTGAATTAGATGAGTCTTCATACCATTCTTCTATAATATCTGTATCTTCAATTAAATCTGCTGCTGCAATAGTAAGATTAAAAGTTGCAGTATTGCTAAAAGTATCTGTTTCATTTTCTTCAAATTCGCATTTAATTCTTCCTGTTAAAAATGTACTCGTATGTATATCATCTGATACATCTATATCATTAAATGGAAATACTAATATAAGTCTTCTTGCTTGTGCTTGTCCTTCAAGTGCTGTTTTTAATTCAAAATATTCTTCATTTTGGAAATCTGGAGTTCCAACCCCATGAAAATGATTCGTTCTTCCTGCAATACTACTCATGTGGGATAGTGGAAGTATAGTGTTTTTAGGTATAACTAAATTTGGCTTTATTCCATAAGCTCCATCTCCAGTGGTTTCAAACCCATAATCATATAATCCATCTCCATTTACTGTGTCTGTGTAACCCTCTCCTTGAAGTGCAGGTTCATTAACTCCATTTATATCATCTTTTACCCATATAGCCCAACAAGTATCGCCTCTACCTTTTCTAAAGATTTCTCTTTGTTCAACAAAAGAGTTCCAAGTACCCCCACCAGAAGGACTACTATAAACTCCCCAAGGGTTACTCAAATAATTAATATACTTAGCATCTTCCCATCCAAAAACATGATTGTATAATGCACTTCCGTTTCCATTAGAACTACCACCTGCTATATAGTTATCACTATTGTATTCATAGGTAAAATTTTTACCGTCATAACGACTAGAATTAATGCCATAAAACCAACTATATAAACCACTATCCCATAAACTACTATAATTATGAGGATACCTAAAATAATGACCTTGAGTTACACCACAATCATCTTCAGTTGCAAGATTTTGAGGAACATTTGGCTCTCCTGATAAATGTTTCATTCTATATCCTATTCTAGCAGTTGTATAATAAGTATGGTCAGCTTGCCATTCTGTAAATGTAAATGACTGACCAGCTAAATCAAGTGTAAAACTACTCTCATTATCTCCTAAATCTTGTCTGCTTCTCCATTGCCTTTCAATAGGCTCATATTGAGCAAATTCTTCAGGGTCAAATAGGAAAGGTTTGTTTGAACCATCATCAAAAAAGTTATAATATTTTACACCTCCACTAGGAACTTCATCTCCGAATAATGCTCCATTTTCTATAGAATTGCCAGGACTATTCATTGCAGATGTCTCTTGAGATACTACAATCCATTGAACATTTTCTAAAGCATGACCTGTTTGCAATCTCATTTCAGGACTAACTGAGATTAAATAAGCAAGGCATTGAGGGAATTTAGCTCCTTCATGGTCAGCCCACCATCCTCTTTGATAGAGGCTTCCATTATTACTTGTTTGATACCAAAAATTTCCGCCACTTCCCCATGCCCAATCATTAGCTTTTCCAACACTTCGATTATAATCTCCTTGCGACCAAGGTGTTAAGCATGGATATGCATTAATATGTATTGGATATATTGCAGGTAAATCATCAGAACCATACTCAGGATATAATGGATTTAGATTATAAAATTTTTCTTCTTCTGTAAGTTCATCTATTTCACTAACATCAACACCTCTTTTTTCTGCTATAAAATGTTGGTTTACCCTTGTTAGAACATTATACACTGTTGGCATTTGAATGTAAACGAGTTTTGGTTCTTCTGCTCCTGCATTAATTAAATCTGCGTTGAAATTTAAAAAAGCAAGTGTTCTAAATTGAAAAGAAGAAACACTTTCAAAATCATGGTATTCACCATCCTCATTATCATGCGACCATAAAGAAAATCCATAATGAAATGCCTCTGGGTCATAAATAGTTGGTTGAAAATCATTTAAAAACACATCATCAGTAATAGGAGCTGTATTATCTGGAATATGAGCAAAAGTATCATAAATACTATTGCCTGAAGCAAAATCAAGATTATATGAAGATGATAACATAAGATTAGGGTCGCCATCAAAAGCTAGTGTAGGATTTAATATAGTTGAATGAATCTCAGCAATTTCATCTCCTTCATCTCCAGTTGCTCCACTAACTACCATCTTATTAGGAACTCTTTCTTTTACAGCTTGAAGCTCATTAAAAGCGGGAGGATTTTGAGGAATTGTAGATTCATATTCTTGTGTTATCTGTATATAATTATTATTTATTACATATTGGATTGGATTTGCCCAATCGCCCATAGAAGAATCATGTATTAATTCTTCTTTAAAACTTTCTAATACTTTATAGTATTCGTCTTTAAATATATATAAAGGGCTATGCCCTGCTGATTCTGTTACCTGCAATAACCTTTCATTAATTGAATTTATTGAACCTAATTGTATTCCTCTACTTCCATTTAAAACATCATCTGTTATAACATTAATAACACCTTCTAATGTAGGATTTTCTTTATCTACCCATAAAACAGCAGGAGCTTTATCATCTCCTTTCCATTCTCCATAATGAATAGGAATTGGTTTATTAATATATTCTGAATTATGGACATATCTTGTATATCCAAGATTACCGATAGGAACTTCTGAAGTTAATTTATCTTCTGTTAAATCTTCTAATTGAAATTGTATTCTCTTAGCATCATGTCTAACACTCTTTATAATGCCTCTGTATACAAGAGTGCAGTCTTCAAGAGTTTCGCAAGATTGTGTTTTGTAATAAATATCTACATATTTATTAATAAGTGAAAATTCTTGTATTAAATCACTAATTCTTTTTCCTTTAATAGGGTAGTTGGTTAGGGAAAAGTTAACTTTATTTGTTTTAAATGTCCTAGTATCTAAACTTACAGATTCTGATATATTTGATATTTTAAGGTCATAATCTTCAAAAAATCTTGGAATAGGAAGGGGCATTGGAATATATTGAATCTCTATAAAATTACCTCTATTAGTGGATATATATACTGGATTGTTTTCTTTATCTATAACAATAAGAGGGGTGATACTATAGGTATTAGATTGTATATCACTCCTAAATTTTTCCGATACGGATAACACTATGAAACTCCTATATCTGCACCTCTACGGATAGCATCTCTTATTTGAGGGATTGCTTCATTTTCTATAAAGTCTTCTGATAATACATTTCCAGAGAAAGTTACATTAACATTTCCACCACCTCCTCCTTGATTAATTCTATTCATTGTTTCAACACCTAATGTGTTGACAGCATCTCGACTCATAACAAATTCACCTTGTTCTGCTTCAATCATTGTTCCGCCTTGAGCATGCCTTCTGCCGCCAACCAATCCACCTCTAGCCATCTTAGGTGGTTTCTGAGCAGCAATCATAGCCATTGAGGCAGCACCCATAGCTCCAACTACTGCAGCTAAAGGTAAATTAGGAGGAACCATAGCCAATGCGTTCATAACCCCTGCTTTTGTGCTCATAAGAGTTTCACGCAACCTCATAATTTGGTCTATTCTAAATTGAATAAGCATTTCTTTATTTGCTTGTTTTTTTGCTTTTTCTTTATCTTTAGCAGCTTTATCATTAATTTTCTTTTCTTCAGCAGCTCTTTGTTTATCTGTCATCTTTCTAAATTTAGCAGTACCTCTAAAAGCTTCAATTTCCCTCTTAGCTCTTTCATCTATTGCTGACATTTCTGCTCTTGCTGCCTCTTGTGTAGCTTGAACTCTTTCGGCTAAAGCTTCCATCATTCGTTTTTGAGCCTCCATAAATATTTCAGTTTTAGTAGGAATATCATCCTCGTCATCATCACCACCACCTGACATTGAATCTTTAAGTTTTTGTATAGTATCCATTATATTTGTAGCCGCTTCATCAAATTTAGAAACGCTTGCATCCATTTCATCTATTTCTTCTTGGCTAATTATTAAGCCTCCTCCAAGAAAATCAGGAGCTGTTTCTCCTGCCATAGCTCTCATAGCATCAGCTTTTGCTGCGACTATATCTCTTTGAGTTTGTAATGTAACTAGGTCAACATTAAGAGCATTAATTTTAGCTTCAGTTGTCTTTCCAATATTTTCTTTTAAAATTCTTTGCATATTAGATTCTTCTTCTATAGCTGCTACTAATTCAATCTCTGTATCTGTAAGTTTTCTGCCTAATTCTGCTGATAATTTTTCTTGTGCATTAGTTGCCTGTAGCATTGCTAATTTTTTTCTTAATGCTTCTTCTGATTTTTCAATAGCTTCAGCACGCAAATCTTGTAACGCTATATTATCACCAATAATAGCATTATTATCAGCTATAAGGGAAGCTAAAGATTTTAATAATTCTTCTGAGGTTTCATTTTCTCCCAATTCTTTTATTTCTTTAACCATCCCTGCTAAAAGAGAAGGGTCAAATAAACCTGCTTTTTTTGCAAGTTCTTCAAATTCAGGGTTTAGAGTGCCAAGCTCATCATTCATAATTTTAAGTTTATTTCTCATTCCCTCAAAAGAATCTTCAAACTCCTTTGAAGGGTTATTGAGAATAAGCCTATATAATTTCTGCAAATTAGGAAAGAGGTCAACAGTTATAGCTCTTGCTAATCCTAAAACCAAGTTTGTTAACTGTAACAATCTTAGACCAAATTGTGCTAATACCTCTATTAGAGGTTGAAATAAAGCTCCTAAATGTCTAAGTGTTTGCTGAAATTCTTCACCTGCTAACCTTGCTTGGTTTGAGCCTTTAGCTGCTTGAGTTTGAGCTATTGCTGTTTCACCTAGTTGAGATTCCATAATTGACAAAATCTTTGTCTGTGCTGCAAAAATTTGACCACTTTTTTCAAGTTGCTTTATCATCTCTTTTTCTGAAGCAGTAAATGAAACACCAACCCTTCTTAATGCTCCTAGCCCTACGGTAGGTTCTTGTAATGCTTTTCCAAGTTGTATAGCACTTTGATTTAAATCTTGACCAAATGCAGCAGATAGGTTAATAGCCATTCTTTGGGTTCTTTCAAGATTATCACCTGTTATAGCTGTAAATGTTAAAAGCCTAATTTGCATATCTTTAACTGCTGTAGCACTAACTCCCATAGTCTTTTGATAAGTATTGGCTAATTCATTTAATCTTTTTGAAGTTAACCCTGAAGCATTTGATGTTGCTTTCAATACAGCATTTAATTTCGCATTTAATTTAACTTCTTCTTCAAAAGCATCTGTTACTTTTTTTACAGCAGCAGCAACAGTTCCAAAAGCAAATGCAACAATAAGTAATTGAGAACGAGCCCTAGACATTGCTTTTCCAAATTTACCAAGAGCACCTGTTATACCACCTAGATTTCTATGATTTCTAACTAATCCTTTGCCATATTCGCCATGAGTCTTTATTGTTTTTTTTGTTTGAGTATCAACTTTTGATAAAGCTTGTTTTAGTTTTTCTTGGTCAACTGCGAGTTTTTTTGAGGCGTTTCCTAGTGCAGCAAATGCCGCTTTGAGTTCGTCTTTTCCTTCGGCTTTAAATCTTATTGTCAGAGTGTTTTGCGGCATCTATAATTCCTTTTTCATATTTAGCTAATGCTGATTTAATTATAAAGAATCTTTCAACCCATAAAAAAGGTTGGCTACCATAACCCCCCTCATAAGGAGGCACATTTAATTCTTTACAATATATATACCTTTGTATATCTTTCTGAATACTTCTATCATAAATTGAGCTTGGACAGGCAAAGAAAGGTATTTGAGCACTAATTGACTTTGCAATATCAAAATTATTACCTTCTGCATTAACATCTAATACTTCTTTAATTAGAAGTTCTATAACATTCCAAACATCTTTTTTAGATTTAAATTCTCTTATCTCTCTCTTTCCATCTATAGAGATTGGTATTTGGGCTTTATAAGGGAAATCACAATAAGGACAGCCTCCACAGCTTTTCCCCAAAACATTAAGTTCTACTTGGAGGCTTTCTTTTCCCCCAATAAAACGACATCCTGAAGCTTGGTAAATACTTCTATTCTCTCATCTAAAGAATAATCCATTAAAGCATCATCAGATGTATCTCCATCTACACAAATTCTTATCCATTTAGTCATAGTTGAGTGCATCATTTCAATGGAATCTATCTTTCCATCCTTCATTATATATTTTACACCATCTAAAAGAGAATCTCTCTCATCTATTGTGATTTTCTTTATAGCCAACTTACGACCACTTTTAAGTTTAATTTCCATACTACTTGCCCCTTCTTAGTTTATTGATTAAGCACTTAAATCAAATTTTATTAAATCGCTACTACCATCATCTACAGCTTTTATTGAACAATCTAACATCATCAAATCACCCTCTGTTAATGCTACACCTGTAAATAAGCCTGATGTAATAATTATTCCATAAGCGTTATTATTTACAATTTTAAACATATTGCCAGCAGTATTTGCAGCAGTTTGTGTATCAAATTCGCTTATAAATCCTTTAGTATTACTATCGTATTTAACTTGTGTATCAACAGTAACAGCTATTTCTGCCCCTCTACTTGCAATTTCATACCCTGTAGATGTTGCCCCTGTAAATACCGCAGGACTATCGACCGTTGCTGTAAAAGAGTTCATTACTATATTAGAAACATCACTTATTCTCTTGTCTGTAGCATTTGAGAATAATGGTATATTCGTATTTGCATAAGCAGTTATAGTTGGCTCTGCTGTTGAAGCTAAATCAGGTTTTTTCCCTGTTTGTATAGTAGCAGACCATTTATATCTACCTCCCTCTGATGTCATATCAGCAGATATTGAAAAATTAGTTACTAAACATCCAAAAAATTCCATACCCTGTTGATTAGTTACATCAGAAGGTTGAAAAACAAATGTTAATGAGGATGCTGCGTTAGTAACTGCTGTGCTACCTGCCATATTTTGTGATGCTGCTGTAAATCCTGATGCAACTGAAACATCACCACTTACATCATTGCATATATTTTGTAGTAACAATTTATGTCCTGTATCATTATGAAGTGTTCCTGATAATGAAATTTCTGATACTCTTAATACATTATCTTGAAAAACATCTTCATCTTTTAAAGTTCTGCCTGTTCCCGACCTTACATCTAATACTTGAGTTGGGTTAAGTGAAGGCATGGAAATTGAATCGACATCTAATTGGTTCATTGTTGAGCCTATTCCTGTTGACCCAGCATTAGTTGCATCTGATACAACAGCAACCTTCCATTCTTTTGGTGAAAATGCTTGTATTGCACCTGCCATTATTTAGTTCCTCCTTCTTTCTTTTCTTTTGGTTTTGATGTTACTTTTGCAACATCTATACTATCTTTTATTAATTCTGGAACAGAGTTAACCTCTATTGATTTTCCTGCATTTAAATCTGCCCAATCATTAGCAGTACATCCACAAGACTTCCAATTATTTGGTAAAACTATTCCTCTTTTAAGTTTTATTTTCATTTCATCTCCTTTAACCTACATTACTTAAATGCTGACATTTATATTCCCATACAACCACATAAATGCCTGATTCTTCATCTGCATTTAGTTCTGTAGATTCAAATCTGCAGTTAAATGCACTCGAACTGTCTGATAATGTCATCGCAACATTATCGTGTATTAATGCTTCTATTCTTGAAACTTGTCTTAATATGTGGTCTAAAGCAGTTTCATTAACATTAGCTTCATTAAATATAAATCTTACTTGTATAGTAAATTCTCTTGTTTCAGATGTAGCATTATAATCTGACAAAACACTACCTGTCGGCATAAGTTGAAGGGCTTGATTTACACCTTTGGGTATAGTATTGCCCTTATAGACAGGTAAAGCCCCTTTAAACTCTGCTTCTATAACAGACTCTAACTTGTCTAAAATATTCTTCCAGTTGTTGGTAAAAGTTACTGCCATTTTTCAAATTTTCCAAATTTCATTAAGCGTTATATCCTAGCTTCTTTTTCCCTCTGCCAACTGCAGTTCCGCCTCTAGTCATCTTAATAGAGTTTATAGTAGCATTATCTACTTCTTCTTGCCATCCTGCTACCTCTACCTCCCATTCGTCATTAGCTGCAGCTTGTGTAGAATCTGAAGAACCTCCAAATCTTATTTCAAGACCACCTGCCAATGTTTGATAATCTCCTGTAATTTTTTGTTCATCTATAACTTTTGTGCTTTTCAAAGAATTTCCATCTTTAGTCCATACAGAATATGTAGCAGTGCCTAAAACTCCTCCTGTTATAACTTTTACTTTAAGTAAATCCCAAGTACCACCCCATCTACCTCTAGTATCTACAGGTCTTATTTTTCCTGATGTATAAGTAACATCTCTTATAATTCCTTTTGATGAGTCGCCTGTTGTCTGCCATGATAATGCTGCTCCTCCTTTGTTTAAAGCATCTATATTGCCCATTGCATCTTCCATTAATGCATTAGCTACTTCAGATGTAGGGTCATGGCTTCTAATAAGAAAAGTAGCTGCTATTAAAGCAGTTGTTCTTACTATAATATAATCGTAGTTTCCTTCTTTATCTTTTAATTGTTCTCTTGGAAGATTAGGGTCAAGCTTAGCATCTAAATAACGACTTGCATTTGCTGTCATTCTTGTAATTAGAGTAGAAAAATCTTCTCCTGCTTCCATAAGCATATCATTAGGATTTAAGTCATTAGGAATTGCTATAATGCATAAATCTAAATTTTCATCATATAAAAAGGCATTATACTCTTCTGCTGCCATATCAACATCTTCATCAATAGCTAAATATACACTTGTATCAACTGCATGAATTTTAGAATGAGTGCCAAATAAGTTTCTTGTGCCAACAAATGTAAGGCTATCTGAATCTCCAACAGTACTAATTTGTATATATTCATTCCCTATTTTAATAATATCATCAACTGCAAGACCTGTAGTACTATCTACATCCCCTCCAGAATTTCCATATGCTATTTCTACTTTAACTTGTGTTTTTTCTGTTGTTAAATTAGATGTTGATATAACTGACATTTCTGCCCCATCTTTATATAATTGAGTAACTAAACCTGTATTTGTTGCATACCAATAATTAACATTAGAATTAATTTCATCATCTAGTGCAGACTCTTGAACCCACCCATAAATAGCTCTTTTGTTGTCAAATGAATCTACTTGAGGAAATACATCTTTTAATTGTCTATGTGTGCAATATGTTGGTGCTGTTGCCATTTATCTTTTCCTCACTTTCTTAACTCTCTTTTTATTAGGAGAGCTTTTATATTTTTTTGATTTTAATTTTTTATATGCCATATTAGTTAAATGCTAAGACTTGAACAGTAGTATTCATTTTACCACTTACAGACCTAGCTCCTATTGATTGAATTGTATTCTTTCCACTTGTTGTATCTGCATCAACTCCACCTGCATGAGCAGATTTATGAACGCAACTTACAACAAATTCAGCATTAGGCATTGCTGTAAAATCTATCTCACCTGTTTCATAATTAATTCTACCAGAACCCATTCCAAGTAAATTACCTCTACCATCATCATACATGAATACAGATTTATTCTTTGTTGAGTCGTAAGTAACGCTATCATAGATAGTATCATCAGGTAATTCTGCAGCTACAGCAGCCTCAACATTTGCTACTGCAGGTATTCTTCCTGCTCCCCATATATCTGTATCGCCACCACTTGAATCACCTAAAGCTACTGCAGAGGTAGATAAGTAAGAGCCAGATGTAAATCTAACATCTCCATTAACAATGCCTGCTGTAACTACTTTTTCAAACAAATTACTTCCTACAGTTCTATATTGAGTTGCAAATACTTCATTTATCTTAGCTATCAATCCATTTCTTCCACCAAAATTAAGATTACTTGAGTCTGTAGTAATATCTACATCATAAGCAGAACCACCATCAACAGCTATTGTAAATTGATAAGCAGTAGAAGCAGCTAAACCTGTATGAGTATTAGGAGTAATTCCAGATAAACCTAATTCTTGATAACCTGCACTATAAAATTTAATAGCAACAGAGCCTGCTTGTATTCCATCTGCTATAGCATCACCTGTTCTTCCATATCCAAAGAAGTTCATAGCATGAAATCTTCCATCTTTATTTGTTCTAGCTGTTGAAAATTTATCAAAATCTGCTGTCATATTAAAGAATGGTAATCTAATTGCAACATCATCAGCATGAGTAGCAGCAGTAGAGCCAAACAATCCTCTTTTAATTGTGCATGTGCTATTAGCTAAGTCTGCACCTGTTCCAACAGCAGTAACTTCACATATTTCATTTTCAATTCTGATTAAATCTCCAACCTTAAAATATTTAGAATGACCACTTTCTAAATTTAATGTAGTATGAGTTGCATCAGAGCCCATTGTAGCAGATGTTGCATGGTCTAAATCTGCACCACTATCTACATACATGTTAGAGTCAGGTGCTGTATTGTCTATTGCTGTAGCATTTGCGGCTGAAGCATCTGCATTATATCCTATTAATCTACCATGAGGAAGATAAAAGAAATCTCCTGCAGGTAAAACTATTGTAACATATCTTAAATTAGTAGAACCTCCTCCTGTATCTACTGCATTAGCATCATCTGTGTTTGAATTATTTTTCCACTCTTGATATACTAATTGTATCTCTGCTGCACAACTCCCTGTATTTTGAATACAAAAAGCTTTTATAGATGGTACTGTTGATGCTCCTTTAGTACCACTTACAGTAAGGACATTAATAAATCCATCTGTATTATCTACTTCTTGAGTATTTTGATATACTTGTGTATAGTTTTTAGCCGAACTAAAAACATTATTTCCTAAACTTAAAGTCGCATTAACGGTTGCCATTTTTTTCCTTTCCTACCTTAAATGATATTTTATATTTACCTGAACAGTCATGTCATCTGTATCAGAAGATTCTGCAAATACTACTATTCCCTTCCCACTATTAACATCTGCAGTTTGTACTGTTATTGTTCCATTTGAAATTCTATCAGCTCCAGTTGTTATGAAAGACCCATGGTCTGCTAATACAGCCCCACTTGTTAAATCTCCTGCTGTTGAGCCTGAACCTGTTACTACAGAATAAGACATAACATGAAGATTTACAGATGAAGCCGCATCAGAAGCCATTACATACTGAATCTCATCTATTGTTATATTTTGTTGTAATATCCAAAGACTTGGAACGAGCTCTAATGCTGCTGAAGCAACAGTTACTGATGTCGCAGGGTTTGTTCCTGTTCCTCCCCATGCAGAGCCATTAACTTCTCCTGTAAAATCACCATCTGATGTACTTGTAATCATAGGAGTCGTTGTTAAATTATGATGTTCTCCTGCAGTTGGGCTAAAATCCCAAAGACCAAATGACTTAAACTGAGTATTTACTGTATGCTGCCCTATACCTGCTTTTACTAAATCATTAGTAGAATCAACTGTTACTAAAGCATTTCCATCCTTATCATAAATAACTGTATTAGTTGTTGAATCTGCTGCAGGCTGTATCTTAGCATTTTGGGTAGATAGATATAAAGAAGTTCCATCTGCATCACCTGTTTTAATTTGCTTTATAGTTGTAGATATACCTGTGTTACTATTATCTGTTTGAAGTATATCTTTATAAACATCCTTTAAAGCTTGACCTGTAAATGAACCCATTATTTATCCTTTTCCTCGTCTTTTTTCTTGTTTTCTAAAAACTCTATAGCTCCCATACACTTAATATATGCTTGCTTATAAGTTTCTAGCATTTTCTTTAATTCTTCTAATTCTTTATCTAAATCTAACTTTTTATCGTTATCTTTCATGTTTTTGCCCCTTATTTGTGTTTATAATATAGTAATTCTAATTATACTCTGCAAAACTGCCACTAAGTTGTTATTGTTGCAGGTAAAGCTGTTGCCTTTAT
>VTLG01005291.1_pt1 | contig 26713 bp, 25 predicted proteins | sample 4694571 | NCBI WGS metagenome assembly VTLG01 (sample SAMN12604809, study PRJNA352737) | marine metagenome | biome: ENVO:00000447; feature: ENVO:00000209|ENVO:00000569|ENVO:01000036; material: ENVO:00002151; isolation source: viral sequences binned using virsorter ...
AAGTAGTGGCGCAAATCGTGCCAACGAATTTTTTCAATCAACGGAGTCGCCGAGTTATAGATACGGTCAGCAATAAAATCACGACCACGCTCCGTTAACGGCTTGCCCCGCGCATTAAGATTAGCGTCTAACTGTTCAAGCGATTTGATGATAGTGAACGGAACCACCTCACCAGCTGCCAGATGGTCACGCCATGCAATTTCGTTTGCTCTTTTGATCGCATGATGCAAAACAACCTTGCGCAAATGCTCCGAGTTTTTAAACGGCAGACCTTCGTCGTCGGTAAAAACGTATTCGGTGTTGGCCTTGCGCAGCTTATACTCAATCAATTGGCGTCGCAGTGAATCAATAATCTTGATCTTGCGATAGCCGTATTTTGATTTCGGAACGCCGACCTTACCTCGGATCAATTTCTTGTTAACAATCACGTAACCTTTTTCGAGATCGAGATCCGGCCAAGTAAGCGCGGCCAGTTCTGAAAAGCGTAGGCCGGTCAAACCGGCAAAGCGCATAATCAGACAGTCGTCTTCGTTACGCGCCGCCGCCAGAATTGCCTCGAACTTTTCTTTTGTCATACGATCGATTGGCTTTTGATCGGCTTCCGGCTCTTTCGGAAACTTGCAGGCGATCGGTTGCACCGCCAAAATTTCTTCAGCGACCAGCCAATCGATCATTAATTTGAAATGCACCCACTTATTGACAGCCGTCTTCCAAGGGTGCAGATCCAACAATTCGTCGCGAATCGCCTTTTGAATCCGACGCGGCTTGAGATCGCCAACGCGAACGTCGCGCAGTTTTTTATCTCCATACTCAAAATTACACAGCTGCTCCAGGTCGCGCTCGACGTTTTTAACAGTATCATCAGCCAGCTTCTGAATACGCGCGTGACGTTCGTAAGCGCTCATAAAATTGTCATCTATCTTATTGAGTGCATCGCCAAACGTCGGCGTAGTGTTTGGGTTCGTGTAGGCGCCGCGCTTGGTCTTCTCACCCAGCACCGATTGCAAAAACGCTTTGGCCTCAGCCTCACCCTTTTTGGTGGCGGGAAAATATTTCCGACCGCCGGCGGCTTTACGTGCGTTAGCTATATAACACCGCTTACCGTTATTCTTACCCTCGGTTACGCGGCCGGCATCGTTCTCGTATAATGTTGCCATCGTTCAGCCCTCCAATCGCGCTAACGCTTCAGCGCGCCATTCGTCATACGCCGCTCTAGTCACAAAACGGGTTGAACAATTGCCAGCATATTTTGGGCTAAAGCAAACATGGTTTAACGAACTAATCTTGCGGCCGTCGTCTAATTCGATGTCATACCAGCGGCTGCTAAAACTATCGCAACCGACACCAACAACTTTGCCAAAACCAGATCGGTTAGCCTGGTCGCCCGTGTAATAAATTTCTGTTCCGACGTATAAATTTTCCATTTTCTCTTTCCTCTCTTTAGTGGTTTAGGCGTTATGCCAGGGGCCACAAGCTGATTAATCAAATCCCCTAGATATACATATAGTAAATTTTTCTTACGCTTTCAAGAAAAAAAAGCCGTTAGGTTATTTTGGCGTTAGAACACAAATTGAACATTGCTGGCGTTATTTTGGCGTTATTCGCATTTTTCCAAAAAAAAATGACCTAGCACTGCTGCTAAGTCATTGATTTTATTGGTTGCGGGGGCAGGATTTGAACCTGCGACCTTCAGGTTATGAGTGTACAAAACGACTAGGTTTTTGTCGTTATGTATCTCAATAAAATCAATAACTTGCAAATATTTCAATATGTTACCGGCAACTCACGGTGTCCCATGCTTACCTTCCTATACCTTTGGTAGCCTTCCTTTACCCGTTATTTTCTGGCGTTAATTTGGCGTTAACGCCCAATGTTCCTAACGACTTACTCTTCATTTATCAGCTTGTGACGTACAGACCGTCAGGCTCAAAGCCTGACGGACTACCGTTTACGCTAGTCTGTTTCAAGAGCCGGCACAATATGAATTTTTTCCGCAGCCTCATCGACGTAACACATTCGGACGCCCAACCTCTTTTGCTCATCAGTTCGTTTGCGATGAATCCGCGATGGAGTTTTGCGCCCAGGTGAAACCCTTGACGCATTAGCTTTACAGTCAAACAGATAAAGTTCGCCGGCACGATCGACGCAGACGATGTCGACTGGGCTGTGTGCTTGGGTAGTTGTAAAGACGGTAAACCCTAATCTGGTAAATTCTTTGACCGCGATAGCTTCACACAAATCGCCAAGGGTGTGCCGGTGGTCAACCACGCATTCTTTCTGCATAGCGCTGCGCACGCGCAGGCACTTGTCGAGCATATTGTGATGATAGTAGTTGGTTTGCAGCTTCGGCGTTGTCGCCGCGCTCTAGGGCCGCCAGCATCAGCTTAAATTTTCTAAGCGTTGTCAGGCCCATTTGAAAAGTAACCTCGACCAACACTGCCGTGCGCGTTGGATCTAAATCATCAAACCACGGAAATACCGCACGCAATTCCTTGATCGTTCGATCAATGTCGTTTCTTAGCAGGATCTCGCCCTCAGCTTCGGTAATGCCGGGGCCGGTTGGATCTACGTTGCGGCCCCAACCCAGCGTCCATTTTTGCTGACTGCATTTGTAGACTGTTGGACACCAGCCCTCCTCTAATTTCAATCGATCAGCAATTTCGTCTACTGGGTAAATTTTCATTTAGGCTTCCGTAGATTTTGAGCGATGCGCTCACCGGAACGTCCCATCACGTAGCCCCCAACGCCGACCGTTAATAACGTCCAAAGTTCGCTCGGCAAATCGATTGAAAGGGGAATACGATTGTTTGTTGAAAGCTCAACAGCTAATTCGATGAGGGGCGCCAATAAAAAATTCCATGCAACGATCGCAGTTATTACAAGCATTAAAATTGGCCGCCAGCTGGACGTAATCCAACTTTCACTTTCAGCCTCCGCGAGAATGATATCGGCAGCGGCTTTTTCGACACTCGCTGAGTTCATCATCAGCTGCATCGATAACTCGCGTTCTATCTCAGCTGCCTTGTCTTTATCTTCTGGCAGCACCCTTTTGACTACGTCGCCGAGTATGGGCGCGAGGACAGGTATCAAAGCTCCAATCAATGTTTTGCCCCTCCGTTAATTTTGTCTCTCAATGAAATGTATCTTTCGTCCAGCCGATCGCGGTGACGTTCCAGCTTTGCAAGCATCGCGTCGTTGGCTGCCCACAGCTGGGTCACGTTACGCTCGGCCTGCTCCATTTTGGCTAACAGGGTAGTCGTGTGTACTTGGTCGGATTCCAAGCGCGCTACATCTTTTAACAGCATGTCCAGCTGCTTTGAGTTTTCTGCCGCACGCGATTGCAAACGAACAATCGCAATTAATCCACCGATCGCCGTAAGCGCTAACGGTATTAAAGTTTTTAAAGTTGCAACGTCCATTGGTTGTTAAACGCCAGGGCCGGTTTTCTTTTCAATTAAATGAAAACCGTGACCGGCACCGCCAAAACAAAAAAGCGGCTCATTAGGCGGTATCAAAATAATAGAATAATCACCGTTATCTGGATTTGCGTAAATCAACATTAAAAACCCACTCCCAGTAATACCCTGGGCAATTAATTTTTCCCCACGACCCTCAAGAAACGTGGTTGGGCTTTCGTCGAAACACGGCATCTTTATTTGTGCTTTAGCGCTAGGTAAAAAAAATGCCGCTATAAAAGCGGCTGTCAAAAGCACTTTAAAAAAACGCATTAATCTAACTCAGGCCAATCATATAAAATGCCGGTCTTATTTCCGTCTGCATCCCAGCTTAAAAAAAGTGCAGCAATCGCATCCGTGTCTTCCGCGCTGTCAATCGCTGCTTCCATTTCAGTCGCCTTAGCGCGGATCGCATCGCGCCACGTTTGAATGTTTGACGGTATTGCAGTGCCTTTGTCAGCTTTGCGGACGATCGCCCAATCAGTCTGCGACAACAAAGACCCTTGTTGTGTTTTAACTTCTTGTTTTAGGTTCCACTTAACTCCTCGATTTACTCGTCCATCATCGTCGGTAACATCAGTTAGCGACTTTGCTGTGCTATTTATTTTGCCATCTCGATCCATAGACCAGTTATACAAACGGCTGTCCGGTGGCGTCTCAGGCGTAACTTCTTTTAGCCCATGCGCTGCCTTTTCATCCGCTGACCAGATGTGCCAGTTCCGCGGGTGCTGAATGCCGTTATTGTCAGTCCAGCTGCTATGTTCGCGAATGGTGATGTCGCCGTATTTCCACATAAGTTTCTCCTATCGTGCTGTCGCTGTTTTGAACGGGCTTTCGGCCCAAGCCGCATATATGTAAGTAGCGCCGCTCTCATTTATTCCATGATCCGACGAAAAAGGGCGGAACCCATTACTGAGCAGGTCTACCGAGTATCCAGTCGTTTCCGCGTTGTTCAAGTTCCAAAACACTGTCGCGTTCGCAACATTGAAAGGCGCTCTCGCACTGTCAGCGACGGGCCATGCGTCGCCGGAGTTAGTAATATTTTTGGTTACGACCAGAGCGGGACGAAAACCTGTATAAACAAATGGACCATCGGTAGCTGATCCGTTGCCAACGTAACTGCCGAAGGACGAGAATGATTCCACCTCTGCGAAACAATACGCGACATAGGTGCGACTGCTACCGTTAACATCGGTGTCGGTGCCCAAGGTAAATGTCGAAGAGGTCGCCGCAGTTACGAAACCCGACGAACCAGAAGCTGCTTCAGTTTCATTCAGCTTTAATTTGTTGGCGTAGTCGCCGCTCCAATCATTCACGATCCAATGCGTTGAACTGTCACTTCTGCACTTAACTATGACAACAGACGGTTTGACCCCTAAGCTGTGCGAGATGTTTGCGCCGGATCCGGTGCCTGTGTAAGTCACGATATCAAAACCCGGCGTGCTGCCTTCTTTCCACTGCCAAGCGACATAATTTTCAGACGAGGTGTTAACCTTGTCATCTGCCCCAAGCGCAAAACCGTCGCTTGCAAACGCCGTTACCGTATCGGCGTCTGTTGTTTCTGCGTCTCGACTGTCTGAGGAGATAATTTTTGTTGCACCGCGAACCGCGTCCGTCAGAACATGGTTGTCTGTTGCGGAGCGGTTTTTGATCCAGATGAGATCGGGTTGAAGGTTAGAATTTCCACCGTTGGTGATTGATTGGGTTGACCCGTTACCGGCGTAAAGTGTTGTTTGAAAATACGCAGAGGGATCGTCAATGGTTGGGTCTGCTAAATTGTTTGAAGAGATTGCTTTATATCCGCTAGGGCTTGTTCCCCAGTCAGATGCGTCAAATCTCATTTCCCAAGACGCCGAGGTTCCGCTGCCAGCATCGTAGAAAACAGTCGGTAACATATATCCCGTTAACCCTGTCTTAGCCGCTGTGCCTGAATTTTGGATTGTACCGTCTATGCTAAAATATAATGCACCAGCTTTGACAAGAACTCCGATGACTTTATCAGCAGTACCCGCCCAAGCAGAACCATAACTTGAACTGCTGCCAGCATCGTTAAAGTTGCCGTCACTGCCGGTGAAACTGTAACGGCCTGTGCTGTTACCAGAAAGCGATGTAACCGCTCCGACCTGCGACGGGCTTTCAACCGTGCGGATACCTACGTTTGGATAAGTCGCAGCCGTTGTGACCTTGGCCTCAAAATAAAAACCGTCACTATCGGTAACATCAAAAGCCATCGTACCTATTGCCGCGCTGTCCCCGGCAGCAGAGGCGACCAGATTACCATCGCTTAGTGTGTGCTGGTCTACCCAAAGTGGATTAAGAGTGCAGTGGTTGTCGGTGGGCGAGTCGGACATTTGATCCGCCGCTGCCAGGCCAGATGACGTAAAATCATTCCCGTTTCCAGAAGTGTCGTCACCAAACGCGGAGCTATCTTGAAACTGCAGGTAAAAGCCGTTGGTTCCGTAGCTCCCTGAGTAAGCCTTCGGCACCCACTGACCTGTGGTGCTGTCAGTTTCTCCAAAACTGGCCGCGGTCAATTGAGACCCATCTACCAAATGTACTTCAGCGAGGTATCCATCAAAATAACCAGATGGGGCTGAAAGGGAGCCTACCGTGTTGCTAACAGTGTTGTTAACGCCCGTGTCGTAATTTAATGAGGGCGCCACATCGGCCGAAAAAGATGTTTCCTCAACGCCGTTGACGTAGAGACGGATACGATCTCCCGCTGTGCCGCTCGTTGTGTCAACGCCAACAACAATGTGATACCAGGCGCTTACATCTCTGAATAATCTGTTCGTCTGGAGCTTGCCATCGTTCGCATTGTTGAAGCCAATGGTAATTATTCCGGTGCTGGTAAAGCCGATGCTGTCAGTGCCAGTATTAACTGCGCCAAAAAAATACTTGGATCCAAGATTTCCACGCTTTACCCAACCGCTCCACGTCCACGTCCTTCTATTTCCCGCACTGCTAGGTGTTCGATGAAGATAAGATGAGTCATCATCGTTGAATCGCGCAGACTGACTTATTTCATAAGTCGTATCGGGGGCCGCAAACCATTGTGAAGCTACAGGCATTAGGCGAACGCTTTCTGCACAGCGCCTAGCTGTATACTGCCCGACGCCTTTACAAAGTACGGAATCACATCAACGGCGGATGCTGCCGTGGATAATGTAATCCCTGCACCGCCAGCGGTTTCGTAGTCGGTGCCAAGGCTTAGTGTGCGAGAACCAGTGCCGTCCTGTATGCAGACAATTACACCGGCCTGCCCCACTTGTTCCGTGCTGGGATTGGCCAGGGTGACATTGCCCGTAAGCGTCAAGACAAAGTTTTGATTTGCCGCAAAGTCCAGCGTTACGCTGCCGGTGTTCGAGGTGTCTGTGTCGGTGGTCGCCAGAACAGTGCCGGTAATTGAGGCGCCGTTTGCTGACGTAGCAATTTTGGCAACATTGTTATGATAGAGTGTTACCGCGCCGTCTTCGACAAAAGCCAAACCTGTCTCTGAACCCGCGGCATTTCTAATGTTTAGCGACGAGGCTTGAATATTCAGCCCACCGGTGCCGGCGTCAGCGATGTAGCTATCGCTTCCGTTGTGATAAAGTTGCAGATCATTTCCGGCGCCAAACTGCGCCTTGGCGTCATCGGGAAAACTTAGGTGGTTACTGTCGTCTAGCGTGACGCCAGAGTTTTGAACCGTCTCGCCATCCGTTCCGTTAAAACGTGCAACAGCGTTATCGGTTGAACTACCCGGCCCCGACATCGTGCCGTCTGTGCCGGCGTTTCCTGTTCTGTTAAACTCAACGGCAATCGGATCAGTATTTGCAAACGATCCGGCGCTGCTAACATGCGTGACTGCCAGTTTTACATAGCCGCTTGCGTCAGTGCTTGCGCCACTAATTTTGAAAATTGCGTAATTTGCCGGCGCTGATTTCTTGGTGATGTAAATCTGGCCTCGGTCGGCGCTGTTCGTGCTGTCGTCCCACGTTAGCAAATAAGAGGACACATCGGCGCTGTTTGCATCATTGTCGTCTATAAAAATTTGCGAGGCGCTGCTCACAGTACCGTGATTAAATCTTAGCGTTCCACTGACAGTGTCAGAATCTGTTGTCGTTGTATCAAGAACGTAATCCAACCCAGCCACATCGCCATCACCCGCCGGTGAGAACTGCACCGATATTTCGGCACTGTTGCTAATGCTGGTAGACCCGGCAACATATGCAACCGGCACCTTGGTATATCCGCTAGCGTCTGTGACCGTTCCAGTGACTTTAAAGATTACCAGCGGAGACGAACTATTCGGGTTGCCAGCAATCGTTATAAAGCCCTTCGACCCGCTGCTGGAATTGTCCCAGCTTTGCACCCAGGCGCTGATATCGGTCGCGCCGTCGCTGTCGTCTACATACATGATAGTAGCGGAATTAAGGCTCGTATTGTTTAGACGGATAAATCCGGCGCCGGGATCTGCGTCCGCAGTTGTCGTCGAATATTGCATCGAGATGCCGGCATGGCCTGTCTGCCCAATAGGTATGCCCAGCGCTAACGCGCCGCTGGTTGTATTGAAGCTGGCCGTGGCGGTGCCAGGTGCGCCGCTGCTTGTCGCGACGTTACTAACGCTGACCGTATTGACCCTGCCGGTTGTTGCTTCAAGCGTATTACCGTCTGAACTGAAGCCAAGCAATTTCGATGCGCGGGTTGCCGCATCGTCTGTAAATTCTGGAGTTGTGATGGTCGAAGTTTTACTGATCTTAAATGACCGATCCATCTCCTCCTGCATTTCTTGCGAGATCATCGTCAGCCTATCGAGGGCGTTCTCATGGTCGGCCGCGCTGAATGGATCGTTTTCGACGTAGTCGGTCGATTGCACCTGGCTGGTATCACGAATTAACACGACAGTTTCGCCAGAGGCTGGAGCCGTAACAAATGTTACCGTGCCACCAGACGTTTCACCAACGCCTGATATTCCGTAGTTGGCAGATCCAGAACCTTCAGATTTTAAGGTTTCAACGCCGGCGCTTGAGCGGATGTAAACCTTGATATCCGAGCTAGCGAATATTTTGAAGCCGTAGGCAAAGGCCGTGGTGCTGCCATTCCCCGAATATGTGTTTTTGGTGGTGGTACTTGAAATCGTCATTGGCTCGTTCCTTGCTGTAGCGCCTCATTTCTTTTTTGCTGTTCTTCTGCTCTTTTGCGGATAAACGCCTGTAACCCTCCTGATTTTTCAATCAGTTCAATTTTTGCGGCTTCCTTTGCTTTTCGGTAAGCCGCGGCATATTTCTGTCTAATCAAATCCGTAGCTTCCTTGTTACCGGCCTTGGATAACCGAGTGGTTTCTTTCCATTGCGGATCGTTAAAAACTGCCTCCATTGCGGCCCGTCCAAGTTGACCGGTTCGCTTCTGTAGCCAGTAGCGGTCTTTGTCAGGCAGAGTTATTGAATCCTCTAACCCCCGCACATTAATATCGCGGTCATAGTTGCTGGTCGGTATGCCGCCGATGCGAACCAATTCGGCAATAAACGGATCCTGATTTTCTTTGCTCAGATAAAATGGCGACAGTGAGTCTGGGCCGTAGGCTAAATTTGTTTTATTACGACCGTGCTGGATGCCGCGGACAATGTCATTTCCAAGCAAATCAACACGCGGATTTAACGTGTCTGAAAGACCGGGAATTTGCTTTTTAAATTGTTCAATAATGCCCTTAGCATCTCGAATGACCGGATCATTCAAACGAGTCGCATAATCGACCCCGCGAGGCACAATGCTACTTAGGTAGTCCTCCACCGCTCTTGGACCCTTTGATCTATCGGAAGCCATGCTGGTCAGCCGCGCAAAGCCCTCAAGAAAAGTTTTGTTTGTAATGTTGTAAAGTGTTGCCCCAAGCGCCGCGCCGATAATATCGGTGGTATCGACCTCGTCATCGTCACTTGTTGCCATCAGAACTTCAGCGGCGTCTGCCCACGCGCCTAGTATTGATGATAGTGGTTCGATTCCCTGATACGAAACCCATTTGCCTCCAACCTTGATCGAATAGGGCTGCCAGCCCTGCAACCGCAGCGCTTCGCGTTGAGCTTTGTTAACCGGGCCTCCACCGGAAATTTCTCCAGTATACGCAAGATAGGCGGCAGACAATCCAAGGCTTGTTCCAAACGCTATCCGCGCTTTGGCTTCGTCAGCTTCTTTTCCGCCGCCGCGAAGAATCCTAGCTTGCTCACCCCACAAAACACCCAGCGGTGTGCGATCGACAAACGTGTATTTGGCGGCGTTGTAGGGCGTCTTAACAAAGGGTATCGCCCAGCGGAAAAACGCATTGCCGGCAACGCCTTTAATGTTTTTGCCAAACTTATCGAGATCATTTTGAAGCGTTCCGTATTTTGCAACAGCTTCCATTTTATCCATTGCTGCTGCTGGTGGGTCAGCAACAAACTCTGCAATGTAATCGGCTAATTTTTCGCCATCCAAACCGCGCCCTCGGCCGGTCTGAAATGCCTGTTTATACATTTCACCGCGCATGGCGATCGTCTTAAAAAATGCATCGCCAGCCATCAGCGTGCGATAAGATACGCGGCCAAGTGTCAAAATATTGCCGGCCACATCAGCGCTTATTGCTCCAACGCTGTGATTATTCGGATCGATATCCAGCCCGGCTGCACTGAAAGGATTGTCCAGCATCCTGTTTTCATCAAACTTGCTGCCAGGCAGCTGGTCTTTCATTGTGTAAAAAGTTTTACCAGAGGCAATTAACGCCTCTTTGAAGCTCATAATCTGCCCAAAAATTTGCGCGTTCAGATCGCCCCAAGTCGTTACATCATTGGCAGACGCGCCCATCATGCGGCGGCCTGTTCCGACCAGCGCCCCGCCAGCCGTTTCGAGGTTAGGCATCACCATTGCAGTAATGAGGCCACCAACAATATTTTTGGTTTGCGTAATAGGATTGGTCAAAAGGAAATGATGCCAAACCTCATACCCCGCATCTCCCCAGCGTTTCCATTTGCTCACACCGCGCGCCATTGCTGCACGCTGATGCGGATGCTCAAGTTTGTTATATTTTCGCGCTGCCTCACGGAGAGCGTCAGCGCCGCCGTAGTTCTCCAAGAGCTTGGTCATGTCGCGCCCCTCAAGGGCGAGAAGATTTGCGTCTACATCGGCGTCGCCAGTTTTTGCTCTTGCCTCAATTCTAAATGAACTCGTAACCCGCGCGTATTCCGTCTGCGCGCCTTTGTATTGGCGCATGAGATTAGCGACCAGTTCGTTTTGATAGGCAAACTGGAGCAGCGCTTTTTCGTCACCGGTTTCAGCAGCTTTAGCTAATCCGTCCAGCTTGCGCATTTCACTGACTACAATGTCTTTTGCTGCAAGCATGGACTCTGCCATGCCCATACCTCGGACGTTAAGCCCCTCGCCGCGCTTACGCGCCAGAAGCGCTTCCATTATCTCGCGCGCTTTGGACGGGCTGGCTCCGATGAGGTCTGCCATTGCGCGTGTGGCCGCCAGCGTTATGACACCGCGCTTGCTTTCATCAATTTGGCCAGCATACAGCCGCGATATCTGCTCGGTGCGCTCAAGCACGCCAGATTCGTCTGGCATCTTGTTGGCATTAAAATCACTCAGCCCACCGCCAATTAATTCATTGCGGCGCTCTGGTGCTGTTATAATAGTGCGTCCCTCGTCATCAGTTATTTTGATGTAAGGTTCGTATGCGTCTGTTTGGGTAAGGGGCGTAACTTTTTTAGGAGTTGCCTCGGTAGTTTTTACCGAGTCGACAGGGTTATTTTCGAGACTACCGCCATCGTTTGTTTTAGATGCATCGTTTGTTTGTTGATTGGTTGGTAGGGCGCCATCATTTCCCGGTTCTACTTTTTTTTCAGCTTCCAAACCTTCCTTAATAATCTCCGAACGCCGCCGACCTGATTCCAAAACGCCCGTTCGGTCGACGGATCTTCCAAGCAATTGACCGGCTTTTTTTGCCGCCGGCGTGAACATTCCCGCGACTTGCACTTCGCCGGATTTGTCTGGCCCAGTTTCTTGACGTGCGATAACACCGCCGGATGCTAACAGCGAGGCGCCTGCTTTATCTATTGCCATATTTTTTCCATAAAAAAAGCGCCCGTTAGGGCGCTTGTGTTAGCCGTCTTACTCGACCATTGGCGGTGGATCACCTACTCCGTCTGGTCGTCCGCGATATTTTTGGTTGAGTTCTTGGTTTCTTGTCCAGCCGTATCGGGCGCTGAAGTCTTCGTCGACGGCGTCGACCCTTGGGCCGACTTCTTTGATGATATCTTGAACCCGCCTTTGAAGATCGGGTCGTCCGGCCCAGCGTCCACCCATGTAATCTTCGCCATTTTTATTCACCTTCCAATCGTTGCCTGCGTATCCTGTATACGCATGAAAGCGTTTTGCAACACCCTCAGCGTTTCCTTCAAACTGCATATCTTTTAATGCTTTTTCAAGAATACCTTGAAATTCCAAATTATCAAGCCCGACGTAATCAAAATTTACGAAACGTACTCCTTCACCAAATGCTATTGGTGAAAACTCGCCGTGGCCGGCATATTGGGCGACAAGATCTGCCAGCTGCTTGGTTTCTGCCTCGCTAAAAGGTCGACCAATTCCCACCTCAATACCGTTGCTATTTTTTCGCGTTGTTTTATAAAACGGCCGGTGCCAACCAACGCCGTCTTGCTTCATTAAAATGCCGCGCACTGCGGCATAGGCGCTTATAAGATCCTCACTGCTAGCCTCAATTTCGCCAAATTTTGCGCCTTTGTATTGGCGCGGCGCAATAACCTTGGTTTGCGTGCCGGGGCTAACCTTGCCCTCAAAATGACCCGGCGCTTCAAAGTCACCCGGCGACGGCAGGCCAAGCCTTTTGGCGACAAGGTCATTACCGTCGTCGTCTAGAAACGCCTTGGAGATTGCAACGTGATATTCGGCCTGCTGGTTATACGGAGCGTTAAATATTTCGCTCATATGTCTACCATCGCGGCCAGGTATGCTTTCCCAGCTAATCTGGCCCAGATTCTTTGCAGCCGCATCCGAATAGTCAAACTTCATATCATCAACAGACTTGCCGGCATTGCGCGCCTTGTTAGCAACCCAGATCGCCGCCTGTGCCTGTTGTGGTTCCCAGCCTAACTGATCCGCGATGCGTTTCGTTTCATTCTCTACAAAAGTATATTGGGCGTCTGTCGGCGTGCCGCTATATGGCGTGCCGTCTTTATTTTTGAAACCAAACGCGCGCATCATATGGATATCAACCGTTGCGCCTTGTTCCCTAGAAGGATCAATTTGACGCATAAGGTTATTATAAAAGGTATTGGTTTTGCGTCCGCTCCAACCGTCTTCGGAAAACGCTAGTTCTAGACGCCTGCTTTGATCGGTTGGAAACTTACCAGTAAATATCTTGTTGCCGGCCTTCCACTGCGCATACGCCTGCATTGCAAAATCAAAGTTGGATCCAACTGGCGTTGAACCGCTCGATGTAATGGCGATAGCTTGTGCAATTTTATCGGCCTCGTTTACATCACCGCCCACCATATCAAGAATTGCCTTGCCAGACTGCTCATACCAGAAACGCGCATCCTCGCCCTCCGTTGCCAGCTTTGTCAGGTTTCGACGCAACGCGCCCAGCTTCTGTGGGCTATCAAGACCAGGGGGTCTACCCGGCGGCGTTTTTCCGCCAGTTGGCCCTAAACCAGACCGCATAACATTTGGATCTGTTAGGTCGCTAATTAATTCCTTGCCGGCCTGTACGCCCTTTACAACCCCTTTGCCGGCAAGCGGCAGAGCCTCACCAAGAACAGGAGCGACAACAGCACCGGTGGCAGTTGCTGTTGCAAGCTGGCCCTTATCTATTTCCGTTTTTAAACCAAGTTTTTTGCCAATTTCTGGATTTGATATGCGCGTGTTTATTTCTGCCGTTTGACGCATCAAGTCGTCAAAACCGGTATAGGCACCACCCTCGATCGCAAGCGCGGAAGCGGTTCCAATTCGGCTTTTTATATATGCCTTAAAGCCTGCTTTGCCGCCTTCTTTAAACGCTTGGCGTGCCGCTAAACCAATCCCAAATGTACCTAACCCGACATATGTCGAAGGCGAGGTAAACGTGTATTTTAAAAACCTTCCAGTGCCTTCCCATGTAAAATTGGGTAGCCGATCGTAATTTGTTAGTAATTCGTAAAAGGCCAATTGTTGACGGCTGTCCATGTTATCAACATTGGAAAAGTAATCGATCCATTCTTCGGGCCGAAAATTGTAAGCCCCCATCAATTCCTTGGCCCACTCGGCAAGTTCAAGGTCGCTTAAATTTGGAGGCATTGTTAAATCACCGCCAAAATCGTCCTCTTCATAAAATTTTTGTTGTGCCTGATCCCCGCGAATTTGACCCGTCTTGCGGCGCTCTTGTGGCCGAGGCCCAAGCGCAGAATTGTAAAGAATACGCGCTGCCTCAATCCAGTTTGCAACTTGTTGATTATTAAAATTAGGCAACTCGCCGATAACCGGATTGTCAGTTAGATCGACTTTTGTGTTTGGGTTTTTCGAAATATACCGGGCGTCGTAACCTTTTTGCTCCAATACTTTTGTGTCGTCCTCATCGATCCCAATGCGGTTGGCAATTTCTGGCGTAATTACTGCGACAACCATTATGGATTTACCTCGATATATTTTTTTACTTCGCTGTCAGCGCTCTTTGCGGCATCCTGTGCTTTACTTTTGTTTTCGATATACATGCGCAGCATTTTTATTTTCAGACGTTCAAACGCCCATGTGCTGGCTTTGCCTTTAAATTTTGTATTGGTTTCTGTGACCTGAGCGTCAACGTCTTCTATTGTCCACTGCTCAAACGGCTTTTTGTTCGTACCGTTCAAAAATTTGGGTATCTGGCGCAAATTCACTTTTTCGTTTTCCACCAGCGAAGTTATTGCAATGTTGAACGCCTCGCGCGGCAACATGCCGTCCTCGACCATCGCTTCAAATTGGGCTTCGATCAGCGCAGCCTTTTGTTTGGCACCCGGCAAGATTTTTGAAAGTATGTCGTTTGCATCAGCAAACTGCGCAATAACCTTGGAATAAATGTTTGCTTGTCGGGCTTCGGGCGTTTGTGCCAACAGTTGAGGTATTCGGTTCTCAACACGCAGATAATCGTCTTGCGATATTTTCAGCCCGATTTGTTTGGCGGCTTTTGCGGCAATATCGTTAAGGCGTTTGCGCTTGTCTCCAGCATCATCGTTGGCGACGGCGCGCATTTCTTTGCGAATTGCGTTTAAATACAGGCCATCTGTAACGGCTGGATTTCCGCTCTGGTTTAACAGCGCAATCAAGCGCTGATGCTGCTCAAATCTAATTTTGTTGTCAGCAAGAAGGTCATTAACTTGCTGCACATTTATTTGCGGCGTTGCCGCCTTATCAACGACGTTATCCGCTGTTGCTGGCTGCGAATTGGCAAGGTTCATTTTATTAATCGCGCTTGCCGTCTCCGCAAATGTTGAATTTTCTCTTTCGATCCGAACGCGCCTGTTATTGGCTTGTGTTTTTACCTCGTCAGAATTGTTTGTTCGCTCAATTGAATTAACAATGCCCGTCGCACGCTCGACTAAGTCCTGCCGCGATTGTGCTGTTAAATGCGGGTACTTTTTACGATCTTGGATGTTTTGCAAAACTTGTAATGCGGCGTCTTCATTTTTAGTCTGCACCGCAAAATTTAAATTTTTCTCAACCTGTAAAACATCTGCCCTGTTTAAATATTGCTTTTCATATTTGTATTGTTGCTTGGCGTCGATGTGGCCAATATTTTTTAAAAGTTGAAAACTTTTAGTTAGCTCATCGGTAAGCGTCTTTCGATCCATTGGGTTTGTCGCACTGGAAAGCCGATCAACTATGTTATCAGCGTTGCGCAGTGTCGTTGAGACAAATTCTGCTGCCTGCAACTTTCGCGCACCCTGGCGAAGTTTGAGACCAGTGTTTGAAATGATTGTTGCGGACTCTGCGCCAAAGGACCGTTTCGCAACTCGATCACTCAAAGTTAAACCGTCAACACCTCCCGCGTTAATCAGCTGCATTTCTTTTTTCATCATACTTTGAAAAAGGGCGTTTGCTTTTGTGGCATCCGGCACCGCTCTCAAACTAAAAGCAGCTTCCTCTGCCTTTTTGGTTATATGTTTTTTGGCGGCAGCAACTTCGGTTGCGCGACGCATTTTTAATTCTTTATCGAGCCAATTTAACCCGGCGTTGGTAACAGTTTGACCAAGCTGCGCAACCGCCCGTCCAGGTGCCGCCATTGCATCACCGCTTAATCGGACATTCATCGGTTGCGCGCCCGTCTTGCGCGTTAGCCCCTTGTCAACTGTAGATATTGTCGGAATTTTCATACGAAGAAGCCTGCCGCTTTGGATGCACTGCCCAACAAGCTAGCCATCCCCTGTATGCGCGTTGCGCGTGCTTTTGCTGCCCCTTCCATTCTAGTCAGGCCGGCTTGCAATTTACGGCCCACTGCCTGCTCTCTCAGCGCAAGGGCCGCAACTTCACTATCGTAGGTCTGGTTTCTAATTTGCTCGTCGGCATTGTTTGCGCTTTCGAGGGCGACAACCAGCGCTGAATCCTGTCCACTGACTACGCCCGAACCGCTGTAATATGCCTGCTGATTTTTTACAAAATCGGTTGCGATCCTGCTAAAGCGCAGATTATCGCGGTCGTTCATAAATAGTTGCCGTTCAGCTTCCTGCTCGGCAACTTTCGCATCGCGCTCCATCATGCGCGCGTTAAACTCTGCCGCTGCCCTTTGAGCTTTTGCAGATTTGCCGGCACCAGCTGCCGACATAAAACCGCCAGCTATCGCTGTTCCCGCTGCAAGATACGTTGCCGCCATTATTTTACCCACGCATAGCGATAGTGATCTTCTTGTTGCTGCCCAAACTTTGGCATTAAACCTTCCCTCTTCATGCCGACAAACTCGGCAAATTTTTCAGCCTGCGGCCAGCCAACTCGAACATTAGCCTGGACGCGCCAATAACCTTTTTTTTCGATGTGCCAAAACAGCGATCGTTTGACCGCGCGCGACATAGCCAACGGATGTGCTTGCAAAATATCGTTTGAAAGCATCCAGGCTTCGCCAACGCCAGGCCATAACTCTATGACGCCTGTAGAAATTGCAGGGTTGCCATCATGTAACAGTGTGTAACTTTCGACACTTGCTAACCGGTCACTGTGCATTGACCACTGCTCTATCTGATCGCCTGCAAGTATTTCTTCAGCATGTGCCGCTTTGAATGGAACAAGCTCAACGGTCAAAGACTTCAAGCCTCGCGTAAATACCGATGATAGTTAGTGGCAAGGGTTGTTCTTGCCTGATGGTTACAAACCCATCCGTGTCGTAGCCGTTTCCAAACTCGATTGTTTTATCGCCCGTGTATAACGGAAGCGGCTGATCCATTTCATCAGCGCTCGATCGAAACGGTATCAAATCGTTAACAGACGAACTTGGGCCGACCTTAAGACCGACAGAGCGGTATAGTCGTACAGTTACGTCGTGAATGCGTTTGATTTTGCCCTGACTTGTTCCGTCAAGACTGCCGCCCTCTATACGCATTGTTTTCAGCGTTGAATTATATCCAAGGCCCACATGCACTTTTTTTGCCGATCGGTCTAACGTGATGGCCCCTGATGCAACGGTCTTATCAGCGTGTGCTGCACCGTCTGCCAGAATTGTCACGACTTCGCCTTCAAGATGGCTCAGGCCGCTAATACTGGTTGCCGCCGCCCCGCTATAAGTTAATCCGCTATCTACAAAAAAGGCGTTGTTAGTATCGTCACCAAAATCACTTGGCTTGAGATACTCAACAAAGCGTTTGGTTGCTCCGTTAATTTTTCGCTGCACGATAATCCAGACCTGATCTTCGTCCAGGTCGCCCGGAATTACAGCAACACTTTCTACAACGGCTTGCGTTTCCGATGTGACCGCAAGCCGCGTTTCGTCCTCGCTCGTTATTGTCAAAAACCCTGTGCTACTTGGGCTGGTTTCGTTGATGGTCACCACAGCCGCTGCCGGGTTCGCCACCGTAAAATCGGCGTGAGCATTTATCGCCGTGTAGATATTATCGGCAGTCGTGTCGTTGTTCGAGTGTGGTCTCCAGCCAGTGCTGCTTGCCGGCGACGATGCGCCAGCCGCTTCTGACGTAAAGGTTACCTTTTCGCCGTTTGACTTTGTCAGCACCAAGCGTGTGCCTACTGCAATATTTGCATAGTCTGACACCGTTACAGTGCAGCTGCCGGCTTGCCCACCAATTACATGGCGGTGCCACGCGACCACGTCTTCCTCTCGTCGATAGGTCAATCCGCATAGCTGGCCATCTGCCCTGACCGCCCAAATGACGTTATCCGGTTCCTGCTGCACATCCAGTTGCGTAAAGCCGCCTTCGCTCACATGCTCGGCCAGCAAAGTCATGTCTGGTGCAATGTAACCGTCGACATCGAAGTTATAGACAAGCTCACGAATCTTGCGCTTGGCGCGTTGCAGAAACAGCACCACGTTTCCGGTAGCAACCGGATCGACGTTTGCAGTCCCGTACCTTGTCTGTCTTTTAATTTGTATATTCGTTGGCGATATCGGATCAGCCGTTGTGCCAGACGAGGCAACAAACTCGCCACCACTTGTACCAATGACCAGCGCGCGACCGGGCGCGAGGTAACGTATAATATTTACCTGGTTAGACGCGATCGTATAAATCATTGCGTCGGCGTCTTCGGCTCCGGTGTTGAATTGTTCAAACCCGTTTGATTCTGAAAAGAACACCGTTTGCGGCTGGTTGGTTGTGCCGGCAAATACGAGGCGTTCTTCAAAGAAACAAATTGCGCCAGGAAATCCGGTGGTCGTTGAAAATGCACCCAGCGACCATTCGTCGGTTGCTTCAAGTTTACCGGCCAGCGTAAAGCTGCTGCCGGCGCTTTCAGCTGCTAGATCATCTGATGGGCTGACAAGGATTGTATCATCCGTGACATCGACAATAAGATAGTCACCGTTGTTGCTGGAGGTTCCGCTAACCGTAATTGTCTGGTTGACTTTAAAACCCTGCTCAACAAAATTTTTGCCTGTATCCACAATCCTGTCATTGTGGCTTGCACCAGTTGCGCTTGGATCTCCTTCTACAAAACTGATTGTTGACGCGGCATAGCTTGGCAGTATCTCAGAGTCGCCGGCAAGGTTGGGTTGCACGGCGGCGGTAACCGTTGTCGGGTTTGTGTACCCGGTTATTTTTAAAAAACCGTTGTAGAGTTTAATCAACCGGCCGACATCTGTACTGGCAAAAAGGTCAGCTGATGCTGTGATAGTTGCACTGCCGGTGCGCGCGTTTGATGTCAGCGTCGTTGTTGTTGTGTTTTCGTCCTGGAACGGGCCAAACTCGAAACCGATTTCGGTTAATGTCCACGCCGTGTGTCCGGTTCTTGTCAGCTTCCGCGGCGCATAGGACGGATGAACGATAAACATCGTGTCCGCGCTTTGCGCCATTTTAAGCTCAAACAGGTCAGCGGTGACGTAGGGCGTCGAAATTTCGTAAGCGCTTCCGCCTGATGTTATTTGTCCATCGTCTTTGTAGAACCGGAAATACTCGTTTCCCGCTTCAATTATGTAAGTCTGTTCGCTCGAAAACTCGAAACTGAATAGCCTTGTTTTTGCCGCGCTGGTTTTAACCTCGGCAACGTAGTAGCTACCCGGTCGACGGGTTGCGCCGCCGTGAGCGTGGATAAGAAAATTTTCGAGTGTAGAGCAGCCGTTTTTAAATTTGCTCAAATCAACTCGGCCATCAAGGCGTGGGCTAAGTTCTCCAGCAGTGAAGTTTGTAAACGGATAGCTCAGACGCGCCATTACCGCCTCGCGTTGATAAAGTCGGTGGCTATAATTTCGTCGGGTGTCCCTTCGGTTGCGTCTACAAATCTGGCCTCTGAAAGTTTGGCCTGGTAGATGCTGTACATACTTTGCGTGAGGCCATTTGAGTTAGCGATCGGGTAGGCGAGGTCAGCGGCAAGTGCTGCCGATATTGTTTCTATTAGCCCTGCGTCGTATTCGGTTGGATCAGTTACGCGGGCGATGTAGCGGATTTTGACCGTACCTTCGTCCGTTAAAATTTTGCGTCCTTCAATGACGTATTGGATGCCAAGGTCTTCGCCTTCGACTTCTAAAACGCGAAGACAATACGGGTCGGCCGGCAGCTGGTAGCTGTAGGCGTATTCCCAGCTGGGCGCGTCGGTGTCCTGTGCAAGCTCTACCCGTTTAATCAGGCAGTTCCACGGATGGGCGCGAAAAACAGAGTCGCGGACAAACGTATAGCGCTGATTGCACAGACGGCCGCTGCGACTGTCTTCGGTCAGCGAAATAATGTTGGATGCACCAATCGCGTTTAACGCGCTGTTGCAGATATCGACTTCTGAGGCCATGACGATCCTTGTAAAAAAAGGGGCGGCCGAAGCCGCCCCTAATCGTTATAGTCTACGAAACGACGTAGTGGATAATGAAGGACAAATCGCCTTCAGTGCCGCCAGCAGCTGACATCGTGATGGCTATGTAGTAATAGCCGCCAGGATCGCTTGTAGCGCCGGCAAGTTCCCACATTTTCTTACCAACAGTGTTGATATTGGATGCTTCGTGACGAACGTCGGCCATTGCACCAGCGTCAGCGACTGCCGTGGCGAAAGCGTCTTCGTCCACAACAACGCCAGCGGTGGTGTAAATACCGACGTTAAAGGTGTTAGAACCACCCAACGTATCTGAACCGACAAAAATGTGCGGAACAGTTGCGTTTGATGGCACCGGAGCAAGCATCAAGATGTCATCGTCATCTGAGTCTCCGGCCGCAACAACGATGGTTCCCTGAGCTACACGCATCGCGCCATGTAGATTGGCAACATCGTTATGCACTGATGGATCAGCTTCAAAGTTGCTGACCAGTGTTGAGTTAGCAGTACCCATTAATCAGCCCTCCTATGCAGATTCATCGCACGCGATAGAAACGACCTTGGATTCTTCCATCCGGGTCGACCCTACGGTCGCGCAATAGAACACTTGCGTCGAAAATGACTTGTCATCGCGCTCAGTGATGCGCGCCATGGTGTCTTTCCCGACAGCAAGTAGGATTCCATCCTCAGCCCATGCAAAACAGGTTCGGATGTTGGATGCTACCGCAAGGCGATTGCTGACGTGGAACTTGAATCCCAAATAGGAATCAAGCTCACCGCGAGCTAAGGCTTTCACGGTATTGAAATCTGAACTTTTGACTTCAGTCGTATTCAGCAAAGCTGAAATCTGAGCAGGCGCTACAACAATGTGTCGCGGAATGCTCGGATCGATATCCGCCGAGTCCATGACTTCTTTGGCACTCAGGAGCTTGGCAACCGTCATATCCGCGCTGCCATGTGCGATCGTATTCGCAGCAAGCATCGAGGTGCTGGTACTGCCAGCTTTGCCGGTTTTAGACGTCCCTGTCGCGGCTGCAATAATCTCATCATCGATGGATCTATTGATAGCTGCGGCAGCTGCCTGAGCATAGGTCGATGTCGGATCAGCCAACATTTTTACTTTGTCGGCGTCGTCAATCAGGTCAGCCCATTCATAGGTTTCAAGGGTTACCATTCGCCTTGAGTGGGGTGTTTCGACAAGGGGAGTATCCCCATGCCGCGTCGTCCGCTTAACGGCCGCAACGGAGCCTACTTGGTCGAAAAACGCTTTTTCGCCCGTGACAGACTCTTCACGAACCGCACCGCGAAGGACACTTCCGCGCTGTTGAGCGAGTAAAGCGATATTTGAGCTAAACTGCTGAACAAACGCTGTGGTGACTTGTGTGGACACAAGATCCTCCTACAGTTGTGGTTGAAAAAAATTTCTCGGCACGCTTCCCTTGCGGACGTAACCTTCACTTAACGACTGATGGTCGACCTGACTTACAGGTTTGCGGCAAGACCTTTCGGCTACCTTGCACTACGCAACCGCATCGGTTCCGTAGATATGCTCATAAAGGCGATTGCGTTCCTGCACGAAGAAATCGTGCTGCGGATGCTTGCCATCAAACAAAGGCCCGTTAGGTGCCTCAATCTCGCGCAGTTTGTCCTGCGCCTCGGATGGCGTCATCGCCGTGTTAGATTTCTCAAAGCCGGCGAAGTCATCTTCGCTGACCTTGTCTCTTATATATTCACCAATGCCCACCATCGATTTTATAAATTCCGGGTGGTCACCTAATAGCGTTCCATCGGCTAACGGAATTTCGGTCAATTCATTGTTGCCAAGCTCCGACAACATACCGTTAGCGAGTGACAAACGGTCTTCGTATGCGTTTCCATATTCCTTACGCAAATCAGCTGTAACCTGAGCGCGCATAGCTTCGACGTTCGGCGCCTCTTCTTCCTGACTTGCAGTTAGCTCGTTATACGAGGCCAACAATTTTTGCGCCTGATCGTTGTTTAATCCGATGTCATGCGCGGTGTTTCTAAACCAGCCCAACAAGTTTTCGTCAGGCTCCTCTCCAGCTTCAAGAGTGTAGGCTTCACCGCTTTCCGGCCGGCCAAGGCGATCGTAAACTTCGCCCCAATCTTCAGCGCTGGAATGTTCGCCAGGCAATGGAATTTTATCGCGCCCGATCATCGAGGACGCATTTACATATGCCTTTGCTAAATTTTCGACAGATTGGATAGGATCGAGAGCGGTATGTCCGCGCAACCCTTCATCGTCTATTGCAGCTTTCCAATCGTCAGACGGGGCTACCTCCGGTTCGGAGACCTCCGCTACCTGTTCTTCTTCAGCCACTATCTACTTCTCCTTCTATTGGTTTGCGGTCGCTCAGGAGCGACAGGATGAACAGAACGACAGACCTCTGCCCCTCTGCGTAGGCACTTTCGCAGGGATCACTGCGAAAGGTCGGGGTATAAAATCCATAGCGGTGCCTCATATCTTCAAGCAGCCGCTCCCCTTCGTTTGTATTAAATATGTGCTTTGCGTCTTCGCGCAGTTCTTCAATCATTGACCACCGCCTTGCAGCACCTTGATTGCCGGTGCCACGGATCCAAGCGCTTCAGCGGTCTGCGTTGCTTCGTTCAATTCCTGCTGCTGTGCCTGTTGCTCCTGCCGTACCTGGCGATCGCGTGCTATTTCGCCTTCGCCCTTTGTGACACTGGCGGGAATAGAAAGCGTGCGGAGCATGTAGCGAACAAGGCCATCGGTATCGAGGTGGTCAAATACACCGGGGTCAATGCCAGCAAGAGGACTAAGCAGTTCAAACAACCGCATAATGCCCTGCACGTCGGATTGTTTCTGTGCCTTCGCCAGCGGACTGACGTATTCAATGTCGAGGCTTTCTTGCTCTATTGTCTCAGGTGCTTCCGGTATTTTGCCTTGCCGGATAAGCAGCGCAAAAACGCGCTCAATCATGGGTTGGAGCAATTCAGCTTGCAGGCGCCCAAGCACGGGGCCAAGCAGCCTCATTTTTTCTTCAGTTCTTTGCACGACTTCCGTCGCGGTCATTTGCGGCCCAGCGCCCAGCACCAACTGGTCGACGTAAAACGCCGATCGAATTGCCTGCCGTCGCTGCTCCTCTAGGTTAAGGCCAAGGGGATTATTGGCGCCTATTTGCAATGGCTCAATGCGATCGCGGGTTCCGCTGCGGTAAAAATTGAGACCAGCCGGCTTGGTTTTGATAGGTAGCATGAAACCGTCATCCGGCACCATAAGCGGCGGATCGACCTGTTTCTGTGCCGCCGTAATTGTCACCTTGGACATGGCGTTAATCATCATCGTATCAGGCAGTGCCGTCATTGCCGGCGATCGACCGTAGCCTTGCTCAAAGCTCGCCTTTAGAAAGCGTGGGCAAACGTATGGAAACTCGTCAAAGCCGCCCTCGCGGATAATTATCTTTTGTGTTGGCTCAATGTAAATGGAAGCAAACGGCTTATTGCCGCTGTCTATTTTCTGCGCGTCCCTTTCGTCTCGCGGCATCACGACATGAACGAACGTAACTTCCTCATAAGGATTGCGCTCAAGTTTGCGCACCAGTTTATCGCCAAGCGCGTCTTCCCCAAACTGGATCGCGGCGGCACGTAGGCTAAGTTTAAACTTGCGAAAAACCGTATCCACGCGTCCATATTCATCTTCCGCTAGGTAACATTCTGATATGTGACGGGTAGCAAAACGCACACCACCTTCGGGCGCGTTTTCGATATACATAACGCCAGTGCCAAAAGTGATGAGATCGTGATAAAGCTCATGTACCTGTTCGGCGTGGTTTGAGCGCTGAAACTCGCGCTGCATAATTTGCGTCACGCTTTCCAGATATTCCTTGGCCTCATCGTCCGTGTTGAGTTCTTCTTCAACAAACGCGAGGTCGAACCAAGCCATGCTGGGGTTGGTCAGCATCCCGTGCAGGGACGCACTTAACATTTCAGCAGCATGGATAGCGGTGCCGTCGTAGATAAGCTCCATGCGCTTGTCGCCGGCGCTACGGGACTTTGTTACATCAGCTTTTCGCGGAACAATGTATTCAGCTATCTGCTGCCAGTGGTGTTCCCATGTGCTGCGTTGTTCTGCCAGCTTGTCTAGGCGCTTTAACAGGACAGCGGCGCGATCGTCACTTGCCATTTAGCTGCCCAATAAGGTTTTAGAGGTAGTCGGTGCCGAGCCTAGAACAGAGCCACTTAGTCGAGCGCCTCTGCCGGCGCCCGTTCTTACTTTTTTCAATCGCTTATCTTGCTCGGTTTCACCGACTTTAACGACGGTATCGGGAGTGACTGTTTGAACTACCGGTTCCGGCTCTACAGGCGGTGGAGGAGGCGGTGGGTTAAAAATTCGTTGTACGTATTTGCTCATTCTGATGATCCTAACAATGAGGCTTTTGATACCTCTGCTTCAGTGGTTAATCCTGTTCCGCTAGTGGCGATTGTTGCCTTTCTGCCCTTCCGGCGTTTCATATCCTGCCGGACTTTTGTCTTCACGGTTGTGTCCGGCGCCAAAATTGCCGGCGGTGGCGGAACGGGCGGGATTGGAGGTGGCGGTGGAACGCTTACCTTTGGGAATAAAAAACTCATGCTGCTACATTTCCAAATGGGTTGTAGTTGTTGTCCGCAAACTGTTGCGGCGGAATTGCGTCTTCACTGCGCGTCTCAAGACCAATCGCCATATATCTGAGGGCGTCGGCAAAATGTGACGACCAATCGTGGACGGGCTGGTCGCGGAACGTCCGCGTTCTTTCGTTATAGGCGCGGTGGTAGTGCCGAAGCGCTTCCAGGGCATCGCGACAGTTGTCGCGGTCAAACCATAGTCGTGGGATTAGTAACCGCGCAGCATGGATGCCATCTTCAACAGGCAACCTCGGCAACACGCGGAAATTGAGGCCCAGGTCGTATGCCATTTCTCTACGACTTTTGCCGCTGCCCACTTCACGGACTTCCAGATCATGCGGCCCGTAGTGCGTGCCGTAGAGATAACCGCGTTCTTGCAATACACGGGCGTAGTGCGGCAGACCCTCACCACGGTTTTGATAAGCATCAATGATGTGGATTTCACCGCGGCCCACAGATTGCGCAAATAGGATCGCGGTGTAGTCGTGCATTCCCAGATCCCAGAACGTATCAACCTTAAACCTTGGGTCATATGGGACACTGGTAATTCTTTGCTTGTCATCCGCTTCCTGTAATTCCTTGCCAAATACGGAGCCGGGGACGTTAGCTACCCAGCTGCACTCAAATTCCTGATTATATTGGTCTTCGGTCATGGTCGCCTTGGCGGCGGCCAGTTCGTCGTCATCCAGTAGCCTGGTTTCCGACGCCTTATACATTTTGCGCGCCCAACCCGGTGTCGTGGCGGCCGCTTCCCAAAGGTCATAAAAATAATTGTGTCCCTGGGGTGTCGAAATAAAGCAGGCGGATCCTTTTCTATCGGAAAGCGCCGGTCTTATAATTTCTGGAAATATGCTTTCCGGCATCGACGCCACCTCGTCCATGACGGCCATATCACTATATATGCCTCTCAATGATGCAGGGTTTTCTGCTCCAAGCAGGGTTATCCTTGCGCCATTCGGTAAATCGCACCTTAGTTCTGTTTCGTGGTATTTCGTGCCGGGTATGCCGGCGGTAAAGCTGCGTAGGTAGTCCCAGGCTACCAATTTAGATTGTCTGTATGTGGGGCTGACGTAATGCAGGCGCGGTTTTGGTTTCTTTTCCTCAATAGCGCGCTTGATTAGATGGTTTATAGCGCACACCGTTTTGCCGAACCGTCGATGCATTACGAGGACGTTAAAGCGGTTTTCGTCGAGCATCTTGTGCAGTTCGCGCTGTAGCGGCCGCGGCGTATACTCAATTTCAATTGTTTGCATCAATGAACCGTTCGGTTTCTTTCGACGTGCAGCGCGTAGTCTTCCTCAAATAATATTTTTAGAAATGCTTGCGCCTCTTCCACCGAGGCGAACGGTTCCATGAAAACGCACATGCCAAAACCGCCGTTGTTTAGTGGAACGCAGTAGGCGCTATATTGCTGCATCTAACCTCCGAATAAGTGCGCCGCGTGGGAAAGAGATAAAGCCACGCGGCGCGGCCCTCCGTCGCACAAAAGGACAAAAATTGCGCCAGAGAGCTATTTTTTCGATCTGTTGCGGCTACGTGACATAACGCTCAAATTTGAGGAGCGGTTGTCTTGCGGATTGCCGTTCTTGTGGTCTATGTCTTTGCCGTCGCCCTTTTTCACCCTGCCGCGTTTCATTAGCGATCGACGGGCGGCGTTGCGGCTGGCACGATTTTTTTTCTGTTTTGGTTTACTATGATACGTCGCGTATTCGTTTGCGTAGTTTCGGGCCATTACCCTCGGCCCATTACCGACTTTTTCTTTTTCGGAAAGCCCTTTTTCATCGCGCTGTAGGACTTCGCGCTGATGGTGCTTTTGCTTTTCGGGCGGCTGGTGCCTGCTTTTTTCCGCTTATTGATATTTGCATATAGTGACATTGGCGCTCACCGGCTGACAGCCAGAGCCTCATTTGTGATTGTATTATCGTCTAGTGAAGATGCGGGTGGACTTTGGGGGGGAGGGGCTGCCTCTTTCCCAAAACCTGGGACAAATTATTTTTAATGTTGGCGTTAATTTGGCGTTAGGTAATTTAAGTTATTGATATCATTGCAATTAATTTAGGATACATGCCTAAATGATAGATATTTCCAAGTGATAATGATTATTATTAGCAACAACATCGAGCCTCGCGCGCGCGAATGGTGTCAAGACTGCTCTAATAAAATCGGTTCTTTATCATCCA
>VTLG01007823.1_pt1 | contig 26713 bp, 32 predicted proteins | sample 4694571 | NCBI WGS metagenome assembly VTLG01 (sample SAMN12604809, study PRJNA352737) | marine metagenome | biome: ENVO:00000447; feature: ENVO:00000209|ENVO:00000569|ENVO:01000036; material: ENVO:00002151; isolation source: viral sequences binned using virsorter ...
ATTTGTCCCTCATCGCATAACGCTTCCCTTTAAGGCATTTTGATAACGACTCGTGGTAACGATGTTCTATAATTTTATTATCCGAAATTAGTAAAAGGGCAAAAACAGTTTCTATAATCATTGATGGTTACTCCCATTAGCAAATGTTCTTTGCTTATCTTTTAATTTTTCAATATCAGATAATATCTTTTCTACATCTTTTTGTAAACGCTCTATGTTTACGGTATTCGACATCATATTCTGCATTTCAGTTTCTATTTTTTCTACTTGCCCACTCATATGTTCGATTAACATAAACTGCTCAGAATCAGCGGGGTAAGGATCCGAGTAATCCACGAGGCCATCCGATACGGAAAGCTGTGTTTTCTACGAGATCCTTCTCCATTAGTTCTAGTTTTGTTGAGTGTCGATTTTGTGTTTCAATGATACCGAAGTAAGCCCAGGTGCCGATTGCGACCAGCGCGATAAGGCTGGCAACCGTCTTCATAGGCATTTGTACTTTTGCTTCGTCTGAAATTTTAAGTGTCATTAGTTATAACTATATCCTGTTGAGGGTTGATTTGATTCTAAAGCTTCGAATAATTTTTTATGTTGCTCCATAATTTCTTCATCTGAATCCATCATACGATCCATTTTATCTTCTAACTTTTCAACTACTCTTTCAAGTTTCTGTACTTTATCTTCGTGTACTGCTTGGATAGTTGAAAGTTCAAAAGTTCTCGATAGACTCCAGCCAGCTAGGGCTAACAATATTCCCACCAACATTGTCATTAATTTTTCAATCATTGTTGTTTCCATTTCCAGGTCTGAGTAATAGATTGCTTTTGCTGCAGCTTATTATTCTTAGAGTCTGTTTCTGTGGTACCATACTCTATTTTAGTTTCATTGGGAACCATTTTATAGTTACATCCAGCTAAAAGTACTAAGGCCAAGATCAGGCCAATTATTAAATATTGAATTAGGTGTTCAGTTGTTTTTCTTTTTTTTCTTCTTTTTTTTAAGACCTTTATCAATTTTTTCCTCCAGTTGTGATACTTTTTCTTTGATAAGGACCATATCTTGGGAGAGGCTGAAGGTGCGTGAAAGCGTCCATCCGCCGAGAGCAATGAGAATAGCAAGAAGTGCGGTGATGATTTTGTCATTCATTATTGGCAACTTTCGCATTCACCAGTGTCATCAACGATAACACCACCACCTTCATAGGTAGAGTCTTCTTCTCTCCCATTGCAGTCACAGTTTTTACATTCGCCACTTTCTGCGTTTGTACAGTGGCACATTTTATTACATTTTTTACAATAACGTTCAGTCATCGTTTTCCTTTTTCTTTTTTAATATTCCGTCCATTTCAAAGTATTGTCTTAACAGATACACTTTAAATTTGATCCAGAGTTTTTTTAATTTCCTCATAGATCCTCCCTTGTTAAGGTTAATTTAAAATATTAGAATAATACTATTCCAACAACAAGACCTATTCCCGCTCCAATTAAGTAATGATTATAGTCTAACCATACTTTTTGGCATAACAGTTTGATTTTTTCCATCTTAACTCCTATTTTATTTGACCCCAACTAGGGCCTGATTCATAATCTACTTTATTTGGTACCTGCAGGTCAACTGCTGATTCCATAATTTCAATTATCTCCTCTGCCTTTTTATCAGATTCTACAGAAATATCTACCTCATCGTGAATCTGTATGTGTGGTATTATACCATTTTCATACAGCGCCACCATACTTTTTTTAGTCATATCAGCTGCGGAGCCTTGGATGAGTTTGTTTAAAGCTTTGTAAGTAAAAGCTCTTTTTAAAGGTTCATCATATTCTTTTCGTGCTTGCTCTAATGGTAATGGTTTAAACACACCAAATTGTACTGGCTGCCACAAATCAAAATGACACGCTCTACCAAGTAAGGTTCTAATCTTTCCTCTATCATTTGCTTTACGAGATACATTATCCATCAATTGTTTTACGAATGGAGCTTTAGTGTGATATTGTTTTATCAATTTTTCTGCGGACTCTTTCATCAATCCTAGTTCAGCCATCAATTTATTTTTACCCATTCCATACATAAGACCTAAATTAATGGTCTTAGCCTGCTTCCTTTTTATGCCTGCCATATCTGCTACGACCTGGTGGAAATCCGCGTCTCCGGCCTTGTATGCGTCTACAATTTCTTGAACTCCGGCTAAATTCTGCAGTTTTGCGTAATGAACCAAAATTCTGGGTTCCTGTTGTGAGTAGTCAAATGACCCCCAGATATGTTTTTCTTCTGGAATAAATATAGATCTAATCATAGGACCAAGTTCGGGATGTCTTGCTGGAATCTGTTGTAGGTTTGGATTACTCATTGAGAATCTTCCCGTAACCGTTCCTCCATTATCAGATCTAATTTGATTTATGTCTGCGTGTATTCTTCCATTAACTGCGTGTTTAGTTATTGAATCAATAAATGTACTGTGTGCTTTATTTAATTCTCTCGCTTCAGCAATTGCTTGAGGTAATTCGTGTGGATGATTTTGTAAAAAGTTTTTAGTAAAACTAGGTTCTTTACTTTTTTCTGTTCTATCATATGGAAGTTTTAATTTATCAAATGCTTTTGCAATTGATCGAGCTGCCATAATTTCTACTTCAACACCAGTTAAATCTTTTATTTTTTTAATTAATTTTTTTTCTCTTTCAATTAAGTTCTTTTTAATTTCATCAGCTCTAGTAAGATTTACTCTTACTCCTTTGAATCTCATATCAATTAAACAAGGAAATAATTTTGTCTCCAGATTAAATACATCCCAAAGTTCTTGTGCATATAATTCATTCTCTAATCTCTGCCAAAGTTTTAATGTAGATTCCGCATCACGCTCCGCGTACTGTCCAACAAAAAGCGCGGGCAATCTCCACAAATCTTTTTTAGCATTTAAGCCATACTCTTTAGCTGCAGCTTGTAAAATTTTTTCATCCTTACCCACACCAGTGTAATGTTTTGCTAATATGTCTAAACGATAAGATAATCTATTCTCATCAATCAGACTAGCCGCAATCATTGTATCTACAATCTTGCCTTTAATCTTTAGACCTGCTGATCTTAACCAGCAGATATCATACATTGCATTGTGAAATATAAAGGTAGTTTCAGTTTGGTTGAATACGTCTTGAAGCCACGAAAATACGAGTTTTCTGTCCATATTTCCACCTGACTCGTGTTGTATAGGGAAATAGCCTGACCACCCCTCTACGGCCACCGCAACGCCAGCAATGTGGCCTTTTCCAGTGACATTCCCCGATCCGAGCTCAATTAAGTGCGGATCATTTGTCTCTAAGTCTATGGCTACTTGTTTAGCACCACGTAAATTTTTTAGTTCTTCTGGCATAACCCACTCCGTCTCTGGAGTGAATAAAGGTATTTGTGTACTTCTCACTTGTCTCTCCTCAATATTCCCCAATAGTTAGTTTTAATTTTTTTTTCTTCAGCAGGACTAGGGTAATCCCGTTCTATCATCATCTCTATAAAATGAATTGCTTTAAGCAAGTCTTCTTTTCCACCTTTAAAGGGATGACGACATATATATTTTATAGCGCACCCTTCCGGAAAAAGCAACTTATTCTCTACCACAAATTTACTTGGCTGAATTTTAAAATTTTGATAATGTTTTCCGCCGATTTGTTTGTCCCAAACACTCATAATAAATACGCTTTACCAAAGTCTCTTGGATCCAAGACGTGTAATTCACGCTTTGCTCTTGTCGCTCCAGTATAAAATAATCTGTGTAATTCATCTGGATCATAACTAAAAGTTTCTAACGCAGCATTAGTTATATCTTGCATCAATAAGACTTTATTCGCTTCACCTCCTTTCGCACCGTGTATAGTTGACATAATTATACGAGGATTTTTATTTAATGTTTCACCATTCGCCCTCATATTACGAATATAATTCTCTGTCATAGGATCTAGTCCTTCGAATGCTTGATACCAAACACTACTTATAATTAAACCGTGATCTTTTTCACATTCTTTTAATGTATATTTATCCTCGGAATGTAAAGTTTTACCTTTTCTAAATCCTTCTAAAACATTTGACCCAAGATATTCATAAATATTTTTTATTTCTAAATGATTTAATTGGGCGCCTTTACGCCAAGCTTCCCAGTTATTTAAAGCTAATAATAATTTTAAAGAAATAGAATTGCGTCCTTTAAATTGATAATACCACCCCCTTAATTCACATACTTCTTTAACTGAATCTAGAAAATGATTGGCAGAAGATAACACTAACCAATTTCCCTGAGACATATCTACCTGGGTAATATCAGAATATCTTTTTAAAATTCCGTGTTCTTCTCTAGGTTTATAAGATTTATCAAATCTATTTTGTACTTGATTAATTATTTTTTGAGAAAGTTCGTGAATAGGTCCTCCAGGTATACGATAAGATTGATCTAAAGTTTTAATATCATCTACTTCTTCTTTTAAAGCAATGAAGTGATCGACATCTGCACCAGCCCATTTAAAAATAGCTTGATCATCATCACCCGCTATGTAAGTTTTGTCTGCACGTTCCCATATCTTTCTTACCATATCCCATTGTAATAAAGATAAGTCTTGTGCCTCATCTATAAATAACACTTCAAATTTATTAGTAGATTCTTTTAATAAAAAATCTTCTATTAAGTCATTAAAGTCTTTTAATCCTTTTTCTTTTTTAAATCTTTTAAGTTCCTCCGCTAAAAGAAACAAAGTATTTCTTTCTATATCTAGAATATTTTGTCTTGAATCATAGTATTCTAAAAGATCCATTCTCTTTACTGCTGCTGTATTAATAATGGTTAGATATTCATTATCAGAATTAAAAGTACCATCACTCTCAGAAAACTTTGCAGTCTTAATAGGGATGCCACATTTTTCTCCAAACTCTTTATAATCATCGGGGCCCATCATCTTTTCTTTAGTCATTCCTAATTGATTGAATGCATAAGAGTGAAGAGTTCTAAAAAATGCTAAGTCATTATCTACATCCAGGCCAAATTTTTCCGCAGCTCTATTTGCTGCTTCGGTTGCAGCCTTCTTTGTAAAAGAAAAGTAACCTATTTGTTTAGGCCTTATTCCTTGCTGGATAAATTGATCCACTAAGTTTAACAACGTTGTTGTCTTGCCTGTTCCTGGAGGTCCTAGTATTATTGTTTTCATATTTTTTTATTTTTCGTTTTAATAATCTATTCTTCATTTTAAGATATTCGTTTTCTTTGTGTAATGCCTCTAACTTTAGACGAAACCTTAAATGCCAATTCTCTCCTACATCCTTATCAAACATTAGAAATTTTCTTCTTGGTAAGGAATTTTAGAAACAGACGCATCCGTTTGTTTCATTGTTTTAATTTTAATCAGTCTTGGTTGTTGCTTTTTAATTCTTACTCTTTCTTCACAGACAAAAACTTCAATTCTTTTTAATAAGTTTCCTGTATAAGTTTTATCTTTTTCCCAATGATTTCGTTTGCAGAAATTATAAAAATCTTCCATTCTAAAATAAGTAAATTCTCTTTTATCATCGGTATATGGAAGTTTATTAAATATATCATCCATCGTTCTTGCTGATTGTCTATTAGTTGTCCAGTCTTGTAAGAGTCCTGTAATTTCATTTTCTGGATTTAAAGATTCTAATGGTTCTACTTCTTGTAAATCCTGCATCATTGGTTTTAAAAAATGTTGTTTCCAATCTTTTGGTTTTGGAATGGGTACTACTAAATTGGCTTGATCCAAACACGCTAACGCAAATAAGTTTGGACTATAAAGTTGTTCTGTTTTTAATTCGATCCGCGCTTCACCTACATCTAAAAACCATTGAGGTGGCGTTGAAGAATATTTTGTAAGACTTCCAAGTATTGGCATTTCTTCTTCACCAAATCCTACACCAAATCTTTTTGTTCTACATAAACTCGCTTGACAGACCGCGTTAATAGGTGCGTCTTTACATCTATACTTGTCATAACCTTTTCTATTTACTGATTTAATTAATTGTTGAACCTCATTATTACTTAATGGTGGTTCCATATATTGATGATTTGCTTTTACAATTTCATCTTCCCAAGAATCTGGTTTAGATTGTTTATAATAAACTGCGATATTAAATAATGCATTATTCCGTGAGCCCTCCCCAAAACCAATTGCTGCCAATTTGTTTAAACAAGGAGGACCACCAGGAAATGCTTCTTCTATTTTTTTCTCTTCCGTTTTAATTTGTTCCACCTCTTGCCTGCCGCAAGCCAGAAGATCATAGAGCTTATAAAATTCCTCAAGTGTACAACCGGCGCCATTATCGTTGATAGCATAACGCAGTCCTTTCATTTCATTATAGTAGGGTAAGTTTAAAAAGTTCCCAGTGTCCCCACGTTCCACTAGAATTTCTGTTTGTTTTGGAAAAATTTCTGAGCCTTCATACCCAAGTATGATTGCCATTTGTTTTAATTTTGATTGCATCAAAGATGCAGGAATATTTTCTTTTGTAAATAAAAAGACGTGTGCTCCACCAGATTTAGATCGGCAGACGATTAATGGAAGATTAAGTTTTCTAATACTTTGTATGAGGCTAAGATGGTCAAAGTTATATTCATCAATATCAATACACCCCCAACGACAACTATTGTCTTCAGTAATAGGGATGATGCCGAGGGCTGGACCTTTTCCTTCAAGGTGGTCTTTCCATAGAGAGTCGGTAACGTCCCCCCTAACAATAAAAGCCTTACCTTTTTGTTTTCCGTTTTCTCCTCGCTCACCTGGTTGATATTGTCCATAAGCGATTTCTAATCCTAAAAATATTGATTTGAATTTATCCATTATCATTTCTCAATTCTTTGTAAAGGGGGAAGTTGCCTTCCCCCTCATATTTATTTAGTAAGGAGTTGCGTCGCTTACTTTCTCTTCTACATCAGCTTTTGTTTGAACGCTCCCTTTAGAAACATTTCCGGAAAAGCCTTTTGCACTTAAGTACAAAGCCTTGTCCTCTTGTCCTAAAATTCTGTCCTGTGTTACAACCCAGCCGTACCAAGAACCTTTATCGTTCTTTTGTAACGTAGATGCTAGATTATAGACAACACCGTGCATTGGAGGAATTGCAAATCCACCCTTACCATCAGCAATTTGAATGGTTTTCATCATAGAATTCCATTTTTTGCTCACGTTAAGTTGGGTAGACTTCATTGTAATTAAAGCTGGAGTAAATCCTCCACCTTTAGTTTCCACCATAATATAGTAAGAAGCAGTCTCCTCAAGATAGTTACCATTAGGCAATCTAATCTTTGATCCCTCTCTCTTACCTGTAGCGATTACCGCACTGTTCGGCATATGAACAGCCACTGGAGCACCAGGACCATCCCCTCTATCCGACCATTCTGGATAATCTTTCTTGTAGTAACAAGGAATAACCTTGATACCTTTTTTACCATCGTATAACTCGCTGGTAACAGTATTATAGATCATACCAGGTTTGGCACCCTCTATATACTTTGCATCACCATCAGTTACCTGCGGTGATAGTTGTCCTAAGATTCTGACAAATGGTAACGCAAGATCGTCCTGCGTCATATTTTCAAAACCTTTGGATGCGTCATCTCCGAACAATGCCAGAGAGCCGCTTGCTTTAGCTTTTATTTCATTAGCCATTATACATTCTCCATTAGTTATTTCCGGGTTATTTTAGTTTTGTCTTTAATCCAAGTACTAAAGACATCAGAAGGCATATCGAGCCCGGACTCGATACGCTCCCTGAATAGGGCAGTTAATGTAGCCCAAGCCACATCAGATTTCTGTTGTGGTTCAAACCCATTCTCCGCCGCAAGGTCCAGCAATTGCTTCGCCTTGTCGTCTTCTCCCTTTCCAAAAGTAACAAAGACATTGTTTTTAATAATATCTCCTAACCCTTGGTCACGAAGCCATTTATAGGCTGCGACTCTTCTATCTTCATCTTTCGGAAGAGTGCATCTAAATTCTTTTTTAACAGTAACTTTAGATCCATCAGCTAATTTAATTTCTGACAATCCTTGTTCTGCTAATAATTCGGGAATTACACGAGAGCTGATATCATCAGCTTCCGCTTTTTTAGCTTTGAGTTGCTCTTCTAAATTAGCAATCTCATCTTCTTTATTTTTTAGTTTTACACATTCTTGTGCAACAGTAGTTACTTCTACATTGTCTAAAAGATCTTTTGAATCTTTTAACATTTCATCTCTTACATTAAAACTACCACTTCCTGTAAAGACTTTTACTTTTACGTTACTCATTGTTATCCTTTCTGATACATATCCACTTCTAATGGGTAGTATCTATATTCACGTTTGTCCCACTTCAACATATTAAACTGTCCATTGGTTACTTCACTTACAGCTGCAGTTGAAATTCCTATTATAACAGGATCTCCTACAGCAAGCAAATAATCTTCCTTGCGAAAGTCTTGTAAATTTTTTTTCATCTTCTGTACATAAGGTGCAGTAGAAAAAATTGCTTGGTCCCTATTGGGTAAACAAATTACAAGATAACCATAATCAGACGCACTTAATATATTTATGTTAGGCGCTGGTTGTTGAATCACATATACAAATTTCTCTTTAGGGTTGCTTTTATGAAACTCTAAAAAGCTTGTTAAAGAATCGGGTTTATATAATTCAAATATTTTATTTTTCATTTCTTACTTCTTGACATCTTATATAATAGTGTTTATATAGTTGTCAACTAGAAAGTAGAAAAAAATTATGATGTATAAATTTAAAACAGAGCCATACGCTCATCAATTATCTGCGTTAGAAAAATCGTGGGATAAATTAGTGTATGCATATTTTATGGAAATGGGTACCGGTAAATCAAAAGTATTAGTAGATAATATGGCTATGCTTTATGATAAAGGTAAAATAAATGGGGCGCTAATTATAGCACCTAAAGGAGTTTATAGAAACTGGTTTTCTCTTGAAATTCCACAACATTTAGCTAGTCACATTGAACATAAAACAGTACTATGGACTGCTTTAACATCTAAAACAAAGGATAAAGAGTACCAACAATTATTTAAACCAGATCTAGACCTTCACATCCTTATTATGAATGTTGAAGCTTTTTCGACAAAAAAAGGCCTAGAATTTGCCACAAGGTTTCTTAATTGCCATAATTCTTTAATAGCTGTCGATGAATCTACTACTATTAAAACCCCTACTGCAAAAAGAACTAAAGCTATTTTAGCGTTAGGTAAACTTGCAAAATACAGACGTATTCTTACTGGATCTCCAGTAACTAAATCTCCTCTGGATTTATATACTCAATGTGCATTTTTAGATGAGGAATTATTGGGATTTGGTTCTTATTATACTTTTAGAAATAGATATGCAGTAATGAGAAATGCGAATTTTGGTGGGCGTAGAGTTCAATTAATTGCCGGTTATCAAAGACTCGATGAATTATCAAAAATACTTAAACCTTTTTCGGATAGAGTATTAAAAGAGGATTGTTTGGACCTACCAGAAAAAACCTATATACAACGAGAAGTAGAACTTACTGATGAACAAAAACAAACCTATTCTACTATGAAAGCCGCGGCCCTCGCTTCACTGAAAGGCAAAAGAGCTACTGCTCCCCACGTATTGACACAGCTTATGCGTTTACACCAAATCACTTGTGGTCATTTAAAGAATGATGACGACACAATTACAGAATTAAAAAGTAATAGAGTTAGTTCTTTATTAGATCTATTAGAAGAAGTTGAAGGAAAAGTTATTATTTGGGCTAACTATGTATACGATATTAAACACATTGTTGCCGCAATTGCTAAAAAATATGGAGAAAATTCAATTGTGCAATATTATGGCGCAATTCCGTCTGAAATGAGGCAGAAATATATTGAAACATTTCAAGATCCAGAATCAAAAGCACGATTTTTTGTGGGTAATCCACAAACCGGTGGATATGGAATTACTTTAACTGCAGCAAATACAGTTATTTATTATTCTAATGGATATGACTTAGAAAAAAGGCTACAGTCAGAAGACAGAGCCCACAGAATAGGACAAAAGAAGGCGGTAACATACGTTGATCTTATAACACCAAAAACTGTAGATGAAAAGATAAGAAAAGCGTTGAGAAAAAAGATTAATATAGCCACTGAGATAATGGGAGAAGAATTTAGAGAATGGATTTAATAATTTTGACAGATGGGTTATATCATTTGGTTCCTGTGACTAAAGCTATGCTTGCAGACGTCAAGCTCTTTACTCAAGACATTGACTGTTTTGCTTTGTGTGACATTTTAAGAATTAAATTAAGTACGTATATGGAGCCTCCGTTTAACCAGCACGCTATGAATGATGGAAGTGGGGACTTCTTTGGGTGTATCTGTAAATGAATTTATTTATAAGTATAGCATTAATACTTTTTATCTATTTAGTGATCGTTTTGTTATTGCTGCAATGGAATAAAGAAAAGAATTAATACGTTAATGACCAACTAGTAGGCGTCCAAGTTATGCTTCGCGCTTTCCTCTGTACGTTAGCTATAGTGTGATGAGCACTGCGACCAACGTTGGCCGGTTACCACCGCGTTCCTTGATCAGGATGGTGGTGCCGCGTATATGATATATATAGGATTTTCTAGGATGAGCTAATTTTTCGCGAAAATTAGAAATGGGTTTATATGTCTTGTAATCCAGTTTCGCGGTTCAAATATTTATATTCGATTTTGTGAATATCAAAATCATCCATAATTTTTTTACAGATCTCTGTGTGTTTAAATTCTCCACAAGAATAAATATCAAACTGCATTAGTGCTGGGTGTGGTTCATCCCAAACGTGCATTACAATGTGAGAAGTTTCGATGACAGCTATACCAGTAATGCCTCGGTTACCTTCCATTGAACAATACTTAACGTAAGGACCCATCATTACTTTCATATTGATGGAGTCAATAAACTCTTTCATCCATTCTGTTAATTGTTCTTCGTCGGTTGGAGGTCTTACAGCTTCGGCACGAATAATAAGATGCTTATGCACCAACAAACTGTTTTGCATAGCATTATCCTACTACTTTGCCGTCTTTCCATTCCATATCTGGAAGACCATTCTCATAGCTCTTTCCATCATAAGTTAAAACTTGCTTTCTATTATTACCTTTCTCATTGTAACTGCAGTGCACCCATCCACCGGCTGGATCATCTGGATTGTAAAATTCTAATATCAATTGATCGAAGTCACAGTTCGCTTGTATCCAATACGCTACTTTAATGTTTGGAACACCACCTATTTCAAAGTCAACCGCCTGGCCCTTTGCGTGCTGCGACGTCTTTTTCGATCCTATTGCCTCACACAGCGCCTCGCTGCGATAGCCTGATGTTATAGTTATTGGTTTGTCAAAGTGTGCACGAACGGGTTCTAGTATTTCATAGCACACGTTCTCTAAGTTTTTGATATCACCAGCTCCTGGTGAGTTGTCGATACCCTTACGAGTAGCGGTCATTGATTTAGTAAACTCTTCAAGTTTAAAATGTTTTGATAGCTGCATTGTCCCTCCTTAAAATATGAATCCTTTTATGTCCAGTATTCTTTCTAATAACACTAGTGATACAGCCCCCACCGTACCCAATAATACCCAATAGATTTTATCTATCTTGCCGCCCAATTCGTGAATGCCTTTATGCATATGATATTGTGATCGCTTTAGACCTGTGATGTGTCCGTACAGGGATATAAGATGTTCTCGAGTGCTTTTAGGTTTCATTTCCATTAGGTTAATTTCGTTTGGTTAGTTGTTTGTCTTTGTTTTCTTCTAGATGCTTTTTCAAGTGGACTTAAATATACTTCCTCCGCTAAAGTTAATCCACTAACAGCATCTATATTACCAAATCTTGCGTTGTTTGCAAAGGTTTGATTAACGGTTGCTGCGCCCACCATTGGGGGTAAACCAGCCGTTTGTCCTAGTCCAGGTAAGCTTGGAAGAGGAGAAGTTTTTAATGGGTTAGGTATTAAAGGAAACTCTCCACCTAAAGGAATGGTTTCTAAAATACTTTGGATTCTTTCAATAGCATCTTCCGCTGCATCATAAGGATTAGGAATTCCTAATTTGTTTCCTAGATCTTCAAATAAATTAATAATATTTCTTGAAGGAGTAAAAGGTCTAAATTCCCCTTCTCCTATAAAGTTATACGCAGCTCCTGCTCCTCTAGCATCCATACTTTCTTCAATAGAATCTTCATTCATTCCTAATAATCTAGCTGCTTCTACATCTTTGAACAACTCTCTGTTAACATTAAAGGTTGCTCTGTTTGCATTGATATATGCATCTACAATTTCTTCTGGTGTTACGGGTCCACCTCTTAAAGTTGCTGATGTAAATAGTTGTCTTGAATCTCTAATACCTTTTTGGTATTGGTTAATTTTATATCTAATAGATTTAGCTGGGTCTACATCTACTCTTCTTAATCCTGCAATACCTGCTAATTCATTTCCTAATTCATATTCATTTCCTCTTTCATCAAATCTTCCTTCAGCATCTACCGGGTACATTGCAAGGCCAAGTCTTCCTAATTGTTTCCAGTTAAATGGAGCTTGTGCTTCTACTAAGTGGGCCAGGGCCTTAGACATTTTATCTCCCGGACTATCTTCATCGTTCCAAATTTTTCTACCATCAGCTGTCATACCTTTTCTTCCAAGGACTGGAGCTACATCTTGTAATGCTTCTGTCCAAATTGCTTCTGTAAAGAAAGGCGAACCAATTTCTTTAGTAGATTCAATTAAACCTAATAAGAAGTCATCCATTATTCCATCTTTATCTGTTCGTCCTTCGTTAACTGCATTTAAAACTGTTTGGATAGGTCTAGTTAAAGTATCGTATGCATTTAAGTGAGAGAAATCTACATAAGATAGGTTACCTTCTTCATCTTTAAATGGAATTAACGTAGAGTTTTTAGACCAGCTAGGTACATATCTTCTCATTGCATCTATCTCATCTTTACTTACATCGTAGATAGCCTGAGCTGCAGCTACTGTTCCTAAAGGTAAAGCCGTTGTAGTTAAACCCATACCCATTAATCTTTGTAGTCCTCTGCTTCTTAATGGATTAACTTGTTTATCATTAATAATAGTTGTATAAAAAATTTCATCTAATGCACTAGAGACTATGTTAGTTCCTGTTCTCATTATTTCTGCCGGGAAAGCTACGAAGTTTCCAACCGGAAGTTTTCTTAATCCTTTAATAAATTCTGATACATATGCATAGTTAGGTACGTTGTTCTTAACTATGTCTGCTGCTTCTTCTTTTAACCACTGTTCATTCTCACCAAATCTTCTTTTAATTCCTTTCATATCTGTAAACTCTTGACCATCTCTTAAGCCAGCATTTCTATATGCATTATATCTTTTTCCTTTTTCACCTAGGTAAGTAAAGATTTTCCAGAAGTCATCCTCAGCTGTGTAAGCATCTTGTGCAAACTTTTTAGCTTTAGATAATTTTTTTAAGAAACCATTTAATCCAGTAACGTTGTTTAATGTAGCTCCAAAGTCTACGTCTTTTAATAATCTTTTTAGATCTCCTAATTGAACCTGAGTATTAACCACACCTAAATCTAATAGCTCTTGATAGAACTCATTGTTTTTTCTCATTCCTGGTCCAGATAATTGTAAAGCGTTCCACGCTGCTTTAACATCTTTAACATTTCCAAAAGGAAGTATACCGTTAGCACCAGCAAAGGCTGCTGCACTAATAAAGTTTCTTGCGTGAGTAAAAGGTGCCAGAATTGTTTTAGCCATCTGAGCTGTCGCTTTAGGATAAAGAATTAAATTTTGATAAAGTAGTTGAGTTAAAGGTTTTTCTACTCCTTCTTTAGTTCCATAGATAGCATCAACGGTATCATTTAAAGCCCACTTACCTTGAAGAGGATTAATTATTTCCTGTCCTTTCATAGCAATTTCTTCCCCTGGAGTTAAAGGTTTTAAAATTGCCTTATAGTCTGTATAACCTTTCATAAACTCTTCAATGCCTGCTACTTTTTCTACTATTTCTTCTGTTCCATCTGGTTTTTTTACTTTTTCATAACTTTTACTTCCCATCATTTTCCAATCATTACCACCTCCACCAAAATATTTTCTGGCTTCGCCCGGACTGTTAACAAAAATAGGAGGTCGAGGAGCTGCTCCTACTCTGCCCCCTTGAATCCATTGATCATAAACTGTTTTCATTTCATCAGATTTTTTAAGAAGCCTATCCCAGTATTCATTGCTTCTAACTTGTTGAGATAAATTATTAGTTCCTTCTACAATTGTAGAAAGAATATTTTTTTGTTTACCTAAAAGTTTATCTATAATAGGTCGAGCCACTCCTGTAAGTTCAGAGATGACAGTATTACTTCTAGCTTGAGAGTCTACCACTGTATCCGCCACTGATTTTAAAACAAAGTCTGGAAAGTTTGCTTTTACTAAAGCTGCTTCATCATTTAGCTTAAATCCTTTAGGAAGATGTGCTGTTTCTACAATTTCTTCGGTAATTAATCTCGCGTCTTGAAGAGATAAGCTAATACCTTTCTCATCAGCAACCTTAATTAATTGAGCTGCGGTTTCGTTCATTAAAGTATTTGTGGGTTTATAATTTGCCATTACAATTGTCTTGCCAATTTTGGGAACGCCTTCATTGTTTCTAAACACATCATAACCTCTATCAATTACTTCATTAATTCTTTTTGGAAGTAATCGTTGAAATTCTTCTAAGGCTTGAGGCGCGAGTCTTCCCCCCATTGAAGAAAATAATTTTTCCCATTGCAATCTCATTCCATTCATTGCAAGACTTAAACTTTCAATGTCTTCGTCGGTTGCTTTGTAAGTATTTCTTAATTTATTTTTAAAGTTATCAAATTTTACTTTATCTATGTCTTCAAAAATAACTTTACCTGTATCATCAATGATAGGTTTTAATCCTTTGCCCGTAGGATTAGACATCATAATGTCATTCATTTCTTCTAATAACTCATCTCTTACTTTTTCCGGAGCTTTTCTTCCTACTGTTTTCATAAAATTATTTTTTAATCTATTAGTAAGATTATCAATAGTAATAGAAGCATTCTCCGCAACATTTAAATCTACTCCGACTGCTCTTTCTTTCTTCATTCCTAATTCAAAAGCTTCAGGAGTTTCCTGTCCTCTTGATCTTAAAGGTCTAGAGATCCACCTATCTACCCACTTATCAAATTTATCTGTAATAGCTCTCCCCGTTCCTTTAGTGTCTCTTAATTTTTTAATACCAGCAAAGCCTGCTCCTAACGCACCTGTAAAAGCTGCGCCTTCTAAACCAAACTTTAATCTATTTAATAATTCTGCTTCAGGAGTTTGTGATTCTCTATCTGTTCTAGTAGGACCACCTAATAAATCTCCAAAAGTTCCTGCGTCTTCTACATCACCTACAAAAATTCCTTCTGCTACTCCACCAGACACTGCACCTTTAGCAAATCTTTTAGCTTTCTCTGCTCTACTTAAATATGTTCCTGCTTCTTTAGCTCTTAATGCAGCTTTAGTTAAACCTGATCCAACTTTAAATGCAAGTCCACCAGGGATACCTATGTTAACAATTAGTTCTGTAATTTTACCAGCGGCTGTTGCTTCAGCTGCTTCATCAAAAGGATTTATTTTTTCAAAGTATGCTTCGACTGCTTCTGCTCTATCTTTATCTACACCTAAATCCATTAGCGTTGCTGCTAATGTTGCTGCGCCTTCAAAGATTTTAAAGATACCAGAACCAAGTCCGGCTAGCATTGAAGTTGCTACGCCAATATCATTTGATTTTTCCGGTGAAGTTTGTTTTAACCAGTCTTGAGTTGATACCATTTAATCCTCTCTTAAAGTGGGAAATCAGAAGATCTATCGATTACTATTCCTTCTTTGATTTCAAAAATTCTTTTAGGACCTTTTTTAGGAGTGACTATATATAAACCATCATCCATTTCTGCAGCTTCGGTTGGATTTGTTATCCACTCTGTATCTTTTGTTTCAAAAATTTGTTTACCTTTTTCGGACTCTTCATCCTGTAAAGACATTCTTATTACTTTACCTGAGTCTCTGTTATTGCCTTTAATAGAAGTCATATAATAGGTTCTTCTATCAGTCCAATCTAAATTACTTGGGTCATTGGCTGCTTTTTTTAATGCAGCTTGCTGATTTAATTGCCAATTAGTTTTATTCATAAAAGCTTCTGTTTCAGCTAAAGTTTTTTGACCTGTTAAGTATGCGTTAATAGCAGCCGTTGTTGCTGCGTCTTTGTATTTCTTACGTTCGCTTGGACGTTTACCTTCTTCTTCAAAGAACTCACCGAATGCAGATTTAGTAGTAGCTCCTTCTTTTAAAGCTTTCCCTGCAAAATTTAATAACATATTAGAAGCATCATCAGCTATGCCACTTCCATAAGCTTTTTGAAATATTTCTTTTTTCTTTTCTATTTCAGCTGCAGCTTCATCGGGAGTATCTTCTTTAGTATATTCTTTTATTAAAGCATCTCGTTTAGCTTTTTCCTCGGCTTTAATCTGAGCTATAATTTCAGCTGTTGATGGACCTTCTTCTTTTTTTTCTTTTTCTTTTTGGTCTGCTACTTCATCTTTCCAACTCTTGGCACTGAATGGTAAGAAGAAATTTGACACATCGACTTCTTCATCAGTCATTCTACCTTCTCGGTCTTCACCAAATAAATAATCTTTTTGTTCTCTAATATCTTTTCTCGCCGACCATCCTGGATTAAAACCAAACATTCTTCCTATTTGATTAGCAGGAGTGTAGAAGAAATCTGCTAAAGCTCCTGGTATTCCATACATTATTCCTCCACCCAGAGGACTCTCGGAGAATCTATGCATCTTTCCACCAACGGGAAAGACTCCTCCGCCATTATCGTACCCAACTCTTCCCCCTTTATTATATGAAAGACCAGACGCAATTCCTTTTCCGCGACTATCGACGCGTCCACCTCTAAACATTGGTCTTCTTAAAATTCTGCTCATTATGATCCAAAGATTCCTAACTTACCTAGTATACCGCCTGCTCCTGCAGCTCCACCTAGAAAGCTAGCCATTGGACTTGCCGGTGCGGCGCTTTGTTGATACCCGACCGTTGTAGTCGGAAATGCTCCTGGTTGTATTTGTGCTAGTTGTTGACCGATCAAACCTAGTCTTGTGTAAGGTTCAAACTCAGCTTCTCTTGCAGCCATTGTTGCTGCATCTTTAGTAGCTTGATCGTAAGCTTGTTGTGCTTGACCCATTTGATCCATATAAGTTCCAAGACCTTGTCTTGTCATCATATCTTGTTGGGCTAATTGATTTGCTTGTGTAAATCCTTGGTTTAATAATTGTGCTTGTAGTCCTGCTCTATCAATTCCTCCTTGTCTCATATACTCAGCTAACTGTACACCTTCTCTTCCACCACCATAAGCTCCAGCTCCAATTGCTGCGTCTCTCAATCCTTGTTGATTAATTGTTTGTTGTCGGTCGAATTCTGTCATCGTCGCATCCATTACTTCTTTTTGGTAAGGCGACATAAATTGTTCGTAAGCTTGTGGTCCAACTAGAGAACCTAATCCACCAGCTGCTGTATAAGCATCAGTTTGTAATTGAGTTCTGCCTGCTACTTGAGGATCATAGACCGAAGTCTTAATAGGTTGTCCAATTAACGGTTGTAATTTTTTAGTATAATTCGTTAATGCTGCTTCTAGTACCGGTGATGGTAATACTTGTGTTTGTTCTACTGGCATTATGCTCGTGCCTCTAAGTTGTTCATTACATTATACATTCGTTGTGCTCCTTTATTAACATCTCCACCACCTGCTGCTCTGACCGCATCAGCGGTCATTACAAATTCATTTTTAGAAAGTCTAGCTGGCACATCGTCAGCTCTTTCTTTTTTACCAATAGGTACAAACCCACCAGTTCTTAAATCCATTTCTCTCCCACCGAAGTTTAACATACCACCATTCCTAAGTCCAATGATTCCACCCTGAGCTGCTTCTACTGGTGGTGTATAATACTCACCTAAATCATTTAGCTCTAATGTTTCTTGAATAGTTTCTTCATCGTGACCTCCTAGTCTCATAAATTCCATTTGTAAGTTTGCTCTTTCCCCTTCATTCGCTGTTGTCGTTGCTTCTATTTCTGCTGCATCTGCTGCTTCTTGAGCTTCCCAATCTCTCATTGCTTTATCACCCATAGCTTTTGCTACGTCACCGGTTCCTTGTGATAAGGCTGGACTCAACGCTGTTAAACCTTTTTTAGCTCCTTCTACTGTAAATAAAGAAGATGGATTACTTGTTAAAGAACCTAAAGTTGTGCCGGCTCCTTCAGCTAAACCTGCTAATTTTGAAGCACCAGTTAATCCTATGTCTTTTGCTGTCGTTAATAAACTTCTATCTTGTAATGCTTGAGCCATATCTGGAGGACCCATATAATCACCCATTGCCGCCATTTCTTTTCCTCTAGTAGTAGCACCCATTAACTCTCCTTCCATACCCGGAGTTGTTAAGTATCCTTGTCCACCAGCAAGTAAAGTGGATAGTAAATTTACATCATCTCCTTCGGGATCTGCAATTCCTTGAGCCCCTATGTTATATAAAGAAGATAAAAGAGTTCTACCTACCGCATTATTTGCCATTGCTGCAGGCATCATAAAAGAACTATAAGGAGCAACCGCCGCTAAATAGGGAGCCGCCCATCTTAATTCTTTAGGTATAAATTTTTGACTTATTTTTCTAAAAGGTTTAGCTATTTTCTTTAATGCTTTTTTAGCCGGTTTAAACGGATTCAAATCTGATAATGATAGTCCCATAGTTTCTCTTTATATTATTAATGTTAAGGCAAGTGCGCGAGGCTTGTATAAATGCGCGTAACGTACAATTTACTAGGTTTTTTCCCATTCGTCAACGTCCTATCCTGCGTTGGTGTCAGTACCTAATGGTATGCTTTGTATCTTAATATGTACACTTCTTGATATATGCTCCTTTTTTGTATCAGTCAGTGGGCTATCCACATCCGCTTGAGCTTCCATATCTGACATATATTCTCTGCCAGTTCCTATGTGCTTAAGCGTGACCTCTACTCGAGGTTTATATACCGGTATTTTTTTACCGTTTATTATCTTTTCATCAAACGATTCTTCTTGTTCTACAAAAGGCATTATCTGTCCTCCCTGTTAATTTCTAATATAGATGCTATAACATCTACCGATCCACTTGTTGCATCCACTTTTAATATTTCACTTTCTTCCATTACTAAGGGCTCAGTTATAACTTGTTCTTTTGCTTTTGCATTTAAATTCACATCATTATCAATTACATAAGCGGTCAGTCCTGCATCAACTAATGTTACTTCAGCTGTGGCTGTGGAGTTAGCATCTTCTGCTACATTAATAGATTTAACAATAGCTCTTGAATTAGAAGGTACTGTATACAAAGCCGTAGCTCCTGAAGTGGTTAAACTTAATTTTGCATTTTTATATATATTTGCCATTAACCTAATCCATACCAAGTATATCGTTCTTGGTCTTCTTTTTGTTGTGTTAAATATGTAGAGTTTAACTGTTCAATGATTGTAGTTAACGCTCTGTTAATTTGTCTTTGGTTATCTTCTGAATATTCTTTTTTAGGTTCTGGTAATCTTACTACTATCTTTGCCATTATCTTCTCCCGTCTGGTTGTATATCTACTTGAAAGGTTCCGAATCTCCACGATTCGCTGACCCCTGTATTTTCTATTTTTAAATTTGCATATCGTCCTCTGGCTCTAGTATCTATTTTATCTGTCGTCGATGTAATAGTAAAAGGACTTAAGTCCGTATCTGCCATATCATCTGCTGGATAATCTGACACTCCAATTGTTACTTGATTGTTTCCATTCAAGACTCTGAAGTTGGGTAGAAATCTTCTCATAGCTAGAAATACTTCACTTTGATCTGGTTGTAAAGAAAAGCTAAATGATTCAATAAATGATGTTAAAGTAGTTGTACTTCCATCTGGATTAACTTGATCGGTCCCTGTTTCTTGTTCAAATAAAACACTTCTTCCTAGTCCCTGCTCCCCGATAACGACTGGATAACTTCCAGACTCACTACTATTAAAAGCAGTTGCATAAGGTTTTGGATACACTAAGGAATCAATCCACGTTGTTCTTATCGAATTAGTATTAGTTCCTGTATACCAATTACCCATTGGTAAAGGATTTTTATTCGTTTCTCCATAATTAAAGACTACGTATCTATCATTATAAGTTGCACCTTGGGTTGGGTACCACCATACTACTTCCGTAAATAAGTTATTAATTCCTGCAGCTACTTGCTGTCCTTTAGTTGTATCGCAATCATCAAATACATAATCTTCAACCGCGCACGGCAAAGAGTTTACTGTACCATCAAAAGAAAAGAATCCATTATTAGACATCCAATAAGCAACACCATCTATTTCAATGGCTGCGTTCTGTCCAATCAATCCACAGTTCGTCCCCACCTGTTCAAATCCAAATGTAAATGGAGCACCGACAAACTTCATCGCATACAATGCATTATCGGTCCACACTAGAATATTTTCTTTTGCAACTACAGCTCCCATAATTTTAGTTCCGTCTTGAAGTCTTTGTGTACCTGCTGTATTCGTTGCTTCTACAGTATATTCATTAATACTTTCATCCGCAGAGAATCTGATAAACATATCATCCTGCGTAGTGGCGCTCCCTAGTGTAACTTCTGTTCCTAAATGAATTAAGTGACGTGTGGTAGGAGAAATTAAAGTAACTCTAGTTGCTGTAGGATTATTAGTAGTTTCATAGCCTGATGTGTTTTGTTTGGCAGGAGTTGTTAATCGTGCCACAATAGATGCATCCCAACTAAAAGTTTTTCCATTAGAAATGGTTGCAATTAAGACGTCTCCAAAATTACTTAAGGACCAAAGACCTGGTTCCAGAGTAACGGTTGCTGCATCGGCTGCTTCTCCCCATCCACTCCATTTAGTGGCTTGTTGAACTTGAGTACCACCTGCTGTAGTAGCAGGAGCTGTGGTTCCATCTTGGCTTCTACTTACTGTAGTTAAATCTCCTGGAGCTGCATCTGTATTGCCAGTGTATGTTGCAAGTTCACCTGTCGAACTATAATCATCTCCAATAAAAATTGTTCCGGCTGGAACAGTAAAAGCTGTTGAATCTACTAATTGCAGAGTAGTAGATGCTGAAGTAATCCCTGCGTTTAAAGTTGAACTAGCAGAACCTTGAACGGTTCCTCCGAATTGAGTAACACCAAAACCATAACCATAACTTTGAGCAGCGGGACCTATTCTTTCATAAGGAGTCACATCACAACTACCACCACTTCCAACTCCAGTTGTAGTTTCTGTTCCTGTAATGACTGCAATTAAGTCACTTGTTAATCTTGTTACTTGAAATAATTTATCTTCAAAAGCTGCATCAGTTAAACCAACACCACTGGGAACGGTTACATTATCTATAAAAATAATATCTCCTGCTTCGAGATTATGTGCAGCAGAAAAAGTTAAAGAAACTTCTTTAGTTGCGTCTGCATTAGACATTACAACGCTTGTAAGTTTAGCTTTTTGGGGAGTAATATCGTAAAGTTGTCCTTCAAAATAAATTAATAAAAATTTATCTGTACCAATTCCAATATATCGATTACCTTCTTTGTCCACGAAAGCGTGTTGCTTTCGAGCCACACCTACCATTGTATCTGTTAATAAGGATTGCCATCCACCCACTTTTTCTGGTAATCCATATCTAAATCTAACGTTGTCTGAATCGACCCAACGACCATCGGCTCCAACAGCAGTGTCTTGTTTGTCAATGCCAGGAGCAAACTTAATTTTCGTAAGCATCCTTAACTCCTATGATGTACTATTTGACTTAACTTGCCAACCCATTGTAGCGTTTGTGTAATAAAAAGTAACGCATTGATTGTTGGTATCCATTGTATAATTACCGCTACCTCTTTGAATATTTAAACTATTGGGATTAACTATACAATTATTAGTTCCGAATCCCACCGCTGTTATAGAAGAATCCATTATCGTAACTTCATCACCCATTGCTGGGGCCGCGGGTAAAGTAACAGTCACTGAGGCTGTTGCAGCTCTAATTAAAAGTACATCTCCTGAAACGGCTGTATAGGTAGTATTGACAGCTGAATCAATTTCTTTAACGCCAGGTTGTAATAAAGACATATAACTAGCTGGAGTGGCTCCAACCGAATAGATTAAAGCTTTAGCTCCTGTAGGTAAATTAACATAAGTCCCACCACTTTGACCTGTAGTAAAAATCTGTATGGTATACTGAGAAGTTGTGCGATCTGTTCCATCTTCTACAAAAAATACTCTGTTGGCATTTCCTCCAGTTGTTGTAGCCGGCATTTCTAATGCCGCGTTTCCACTTAAGGTACCTGTCAATTTTAAATAAAGATGTTTTCCATTAGCACTGTCGGAACCATCAGCCAAACTTAATGTCGTTGTACCCGAACTTAAAGTAACTGTCGTATATCCCGATGCTGCTGTTTGTAATAATTTTAAATTAGTATTTTGAATAGTTCCCCATAGACCAGCTTTTTCACCGGTTGTAACGAGTTCTAATGATAAGTCTGTTGAATAAGTTGATGCCATAATTTTAATAAGGGACTATTGGTGTCCAAACCATAGTCGCTCCTGGAATGATTTCATTCCAAGTAATTACTCCTGATTCTTTACTGTCTAGTATTAATGGAACCCCATCAATACTTACGTTAGCGTTTCCTGTTATTGTAACAGTTCCAGTTCTAATAGTCAACGCGTTTGCAAGACCTGAATCTACAACTGCATTACCAGCAACACTTACGTCTCCAGTAGCTAAAATCAATGGAGTTTTTAAGCCTGAATCTATATTAACGTTAGCAGATATAGTAACTTCTCCGGTCCCTAATACTAGAGCATCCGGTCCTGCCTGTTCAATAACTGAAGTGGCTTCTTGACCAACAGGTCCAATAGTTAAAGTTAACTGATTTTTAGTTGCAACAATTGTAACATTTCCTTCCGTACCTGAATACGAAAAGGGTAATTCTGCAAATGCGCCAAAGCCTAATAACATATAATATAATCCTTAGAAGGAGACAGTGGGGTATGTGGTGGTGCCACTGCCTCCATCCAAGAATTATATCATCGTTTAAACCAAGAAGGAAGACCTAAATGTGGACGCTTGTCGAACATATTGTCCTTCGATCCTGGCGTTTTACGATTGTTATAATGTAGAAAAACTTGAATACATTCTTTGCCTTTAAATTTTTGTCTCCAATGTTCTAGCTCACAGCCAGAATAAACTAGCATATCTCCTGGTTTTAAATCTACTCGAAGGCCTTTAGTGTTCTCAGATACATATCCAACGCCTTCTTTAACACCACCTTTTGAAGAGTCGGGCTCTAAATATATAGGCCAATCATCCCCTCCTAGAGTCATAGTGGTTGAGATTTCACAACTAAATCTGTCTTTATGTCTTTTAAGAACATCTCCTTTTTTATAAATTCGTGCATAAGTATATGCAGGATAAAGTTTTAACCCTGTTACTTTTTCCATTTGAGGTTGGCATTTTAATAGTAAAGTTTCCATAACCATATTAGCATATTGAGAATAGGTATGAGGTATTTGTTCTTCTTCAGTTTCATAATTACCTAGAATGGTTTCAAAGGGAGAAAAATATCTCGAAGCTTTACAAGTATCATAGACTTGTTTTTGCATAGAAAAATAATTTGCAATAAAAGCTGCTAGCTCTTTTGATATGGCTTGACGGATAATTGTATATTTTTTCTTTTTAAACATCTTTAGCCATCTCCTTTAATACGGCTGTTATATTAAAATGAATAAATCTAAATGGAGCTTTGCCGTAGTCTACCGAAAATTCGTGCTGTAAGTATCCTGGAAAAAACATAAGCAATCCTGGTTCAGCTTTAAAATGAACTTGTTCGTGGCCTGTCCAAACACCTTTAAGATTTGGTTTCATATGTAATGTCGTAGTTCTTGCCCCCGTTCGTGGGTCGTGAAAAATTGGAACCGAAGTCTTGTCGCTAGCTTTTAAAAAATAAAAACCATTGACGTGAGTGTTCCAATGTACGTGTGCGGAATGATGTCCTCCACCTTTCTTAGCAAATTCTTGTACCCACATTTGTTCAAAGAAAGTTGTATACTTAGTCATATCAAACCCGGAATGATCTAAAAATTCCCAACACTTTTGACCTACATAGTTTCTAAAATCCATAAAGTGAGTGTCTTGTAATAACTGTGTTGAATGATAACTTCTACCAAAATCTCCGTGAGCTTTAATATGAGCTTTAGCTTCCTTACTTTTTTTCGATTCTTTAATATATGGATCGGAAGCTTTGTTTAAAGATTTAACAAAATCTGGTTTCTTTTCAGTCCATATTGTTGTTGGAAAATAATTATTAATGTACATTATATTTTGCTCCAATGTTGTTTCATATGAGGATAAACATCTTGCATCGAATCAGTATTTCGTAAATCAAAAGCAATTGTTATTCTTTCATTATCATCTAATACTTTGTCTGTAAAATGTTCTACCCAACTAGGAAACAAAGTTATATTGCCAGGATTATTTTTTAAAATAAACCTTTCTTTATGATAAGGTTCTAAATAATACGTATTTGTATTTGTAGTTTGTATACAAATATGTCCACTTAAATAATCATAATTATTAATAGAATGAAAATGTTTTTGTATTTTTTCACCTTCCCTCATTACGTTGGCCCAACATTGTATATATAAATTATCTTCATAAGTTAAGTGAAGTTCTTTCATAAAATCTAAATGTGCATTTTTAATAATTTTTTTTAAATATTGTGTTTCTTTAAATTCTACTAAATTATATAAAGGACTTCTGGAAGTTAAACTCTTTAGACCTAAACCAGTTCCACCATCTTTCCATCCTGTTTTATTAACTTCCTCAAACTTTTTTTGTGTATTTTTTATTATTTGTTTTTCTTTTTTTAAAATAAAACTAGCAAGTTTTTCAGGTTTTATTTTGGATGTATAATTTTTTTCAAATATAAAATATTTATAATCTTGATTAAAAATATTTTGATGAGGTTTATTTACAAATGTATGTATCATCTAAATGGATATCCTAAATGCCAGACGACAAGTGAATATCTCGTTCCTCTCGTTACTGGTTTGACTCTATGCCACAAATGTGAAGGAAATACTACAATAGAGCCTTTAGGTAATATCTCTTTTACTGTTGTAATATGTTTACTTTCATCTCTCATATTGGGATCATAATTTCTTAAATCAAATTCTAATTCTCCTCCTGTATATTCCGATCCATCGCTTAATTGACACGTCATCGACAGCTTTCGAACCTTACCGTTATCCGGATCGTTTTTATTTTTACGCATATAAGGCTTATCCCAAGGATCCGTATGCCAATCATAATATTGACCTAGTTTATATTTAGTAAATTGACAAGATTCTGATCTACTCCATTCAAAATTCCAACCAGCATTTTTATTTGCCAGATGAACATAAGGGTGTAATTCTTTATAGATCCACCTATCGTTTAACCAAACCAAATCAGATCTTCTTTTCTTATATAAATTTTTAACCTCATCTTTATTTAATTTTTTATCACCATAGCCACCTGTTCTCGCCATTACTTCCTCTTTAGACAAAGCATATTTAATAACCTCATCACAAAAACGAGGAGTTAAAACCCCACTAAAAAACCAGTAATAATTAGATAAATTCATAAGCAGTAGTTAAAATAAAATTTAAAGAATCTTTTTGATTGTTGGTGATGTAATACATTTGCATAGATGGAAACATAATAAATGAATTGTTTTTTAAGGGGATATCCCAACTTCTGCCTGCTCTTCTGTTTTGATCATAATGGATTCGAACACTACAATCTTTAACATTAACTCCATAAAGAAAAGTATAATCAGCAGAGTTTCTTAAATCTACTGGATCTATGTTTAATAAAGGAATAGAAATTTCTTTTGGTTTATAAACATTTCCCCACGTTTCTTTATTCACTAGAGTAAAACCGTATTCTACATTTATATGCTCTCGCATATATGTATTTAATTTATCCCATTCTCTTGAATAAGGAAATTTTGAATTTTTAATTTGTGATAATAAAATATCGGCTTGAAGTTTGTCTCGGTCTGTTTCAAACCCTTTAGGCATATCTATTGTGCCATAATGTAAATCGATTTCTGATAGTACTTTCTTTTGCATACCAACTCCTTTTATAAAGGAAGGTATTATAATGTCAATATGATTTAAAAGAATTGATCTAGATCAATTATGCTGCAGGAGTTGTTTTATCCCAAGCGCCAGTGCCTTCATTCCATATATAGTGAGTACCGGCTGCTTTTTCTTCATCGGTTAGATCATCCGGAGCGTCACCAATTGGTGAATTCCACTCAGCAGTTGTAGTATTTTTTACCCAAGATGCATAAGGTTTTCTAGGCCAAAAGATATTATTATCTTCATCCCATTCATAACCTATACCTGCATAGTTTCCCCTTAGTGCTTTAGAATTATCCCCTGATGAATGCTTGTTTTTAGATGTATTGTAAGATGTCTGAATCCACATTGGAGCAGGCCAGTTATTATGTCTCTCTAAATATTGTTGTCCTACTCTTTCGTCTTCAACACCATCCGCGTTATGCATATCACCATTATTTAATGTTAATACTGCGATAACTTTTC
>VTLG01009574.1_pt1 | contig 26711 bp, 30 predicted proteins | sample 4694571 | NCBI WGS metagenome assembly VTLG01 (sample SAMN12604809, study PRJNA352737) | marine metagenome | biome: ENVO:00000447; feature: ENVO:00000209|ENVO:00000569|ENVO:01000036; material: ENVO:00002151; isolation source: viral sequences binned using virsorter ...
AAAAAACAAAGAGCTTGTTCCATTTATTTCAGGGGAGATAATAGCAGACGATTAATAGGTGCGTATTTAATTTTACAAACTTTAGATAATTTAGGCACAACTCAAAAGCAAATGAAAGATAGATTTCCCCATATGAGCAAGGGTTTTATTTCCAATGTTTTTAAAGACTGCGTAACTGCGGAATGGTTCAACAAAGAACAATCACTCGTTTCTCAAAACTTATTTATTTATTACGCAGCACCTATCATGGTCAATGGTGCGTATGATTATTACCAAACCATTAAGAGTTCACGGGATGAACTGCTGTTCACGCCATGAACAGAGGTTCACGAAATGAACAGAGGTTCATACTAAAAACTTGATGGAACAATAGGGGTACTCTAACTTAACATTATGGAGCGAAACATGAACAGATTAAAAAGGGTAGAAATTTCTGGTGCAGCTTTAAGGGATCGGATCACACAGCCAACCCTCAATGGTTCTCAACGTAGGCAATATGCTATAGAGAATTTGACGGATGAGCAGTTTATGATTTACAATGATATTAAAGTCGCCAGAAGGATTACGATACCTATGTGTAATGAAGGTCATATAAAAGATTGCATCCAAGTGTTAAGGAATACGGTCAGAGAGTTAGATAACTTAATAAAAGGCCGTACCCACCTGGTTAAAAATTACAATGGTGATGACCGCATGGATCAGCTTCGTAAAATCATACAAGCACAGTTAATTATTGTTGGAGCTGGATCAGAGTTAAAGCGTAGAGCATCACCTTCTGGTCATGGTTTTGATGATGGCTCATTTATGGGGGTACGTTAGCTGTGAGAACCAGATGTTCAGACATTAGAGGGTGTATCTAAGACGTAGTACAATATGGAACGACCCTTTTACGTTGTGGACAAAAAAGAGCAAAAGGAAATACTGTTATGGAACAGATACTTAAGGACTGTGCGAATGAACTTTGTCGCATAATATATAAATTGTCAGGATTTTTAGACTACATCAGGTCTGATCTGATTAAACAGATTAGACAGATTAAACAGACTTGTTCTAATTTTTCTGATTTTTCTGATTTTTCTGATTTAATAAGTGGTGCTGCTTTAATCGTTGCTATTTATTTTATGCTTACCTTTTTTCTAGCTTGGGGTTAGGCACATGAAATATAGTATTGACGGTGAAGAAGTGGGTGCAACCTATGGTGCAACCATTGTAGAAGAAATTAATTGTTTCTCTGGACAAACGGTAGAAGAACTTAGGCAAATGTATGTCAATTTTGCCAATGGCATTAAACCTACAGAGCAGCCACAGACAAAAGCTATGTTCAGAGGAATTAAACTTGAACCCCATATCATGCAAGAAAGCTATTCTCTTATTAGAGAAGCCATGCAAGAAGGTACACATTTAGAAATTATTGATGTGAAGGACGCTGATCGTATCATTGAGGATCGTATGGCTTGTTCTTGTGATAGTAAATTTCGTGTGGATAAAGATTTAATTATTCCAAATCCAATGGGTAATGACTTTCCTATGCGTGGTTTAGTTGTCAATGAAATTAAATCAGATGCACAGAGCAAGTCTACTGTACCGCCAATGATGCGTTATGTGTGGCAGCTACACTTTCAGATGGCTTGCACAGGTGCTAGGTTTGGTATTATTTCCAAAATGGGTAATGATCTAAACGTCCAGCTTTATCCATATAAAAGATCGGAGAAGATGATCTCTATAATTATGAGTAAAGTCAGGGAGTTCTGGCATAAAGTTGATAATGACATACCCTATGACCTGGACAAAGATGAACCGCCTGTCATTGATCTTACAGAACACAAACTAGCTGATGAAATAGAAGTTCTTTTAGACAATCGTGCCTTTGCGAAAATAGAAGCAAGCAAGTGGAAAGATAGCCTTGAAACTATTGATGCCAAGATACAAGGCGTTATGCAAACAATGAATAGTGAAAGAGCTACGTTCAAAAACTATTTGATTGAACACAAAACAGTTAATGTTGCAGCCAAGCCAGAGCAAATGATGCCAGCTAAACCTGCAAGATCACATAAAAGATTTTCAATAAAGGAGATATAGATGAATAATCTTGTACCACAAAATGCAGAAGAACTTAGTAAACTTGCAGAGAATTTTGCAAACTCAAATTTAGTTCCTTCTAGCTATCAAAAGAAACCATTGGATTGTTATGTGGCTATTCAATGCGGAATGTCTATGGGATTAAATCCATTTCAATCTCTACAGAATATTGCTGTGATTAACGGTAGACCTACTGTATGGGGTGATGCTTTGATTGGATTAGTAAGACGGCATCCTGATTGTAAGGGTATCAAGGAAACCATAGAAGGTGAGGGTGATGCTAGAACAGCTACTTGTACTGTCAAAAGAAATCAAGGTGGTGAAGTTGAGGAAATTACAAAAACATTTTCTTGGAAAGATGCAAAGAACGCTAACCTAACTACAAGAGGACCGTGGAAATCATACCCTGATCGTATGTTACAAATGAGAGCAAGAGGATTTGCCCTAAGAGATGCTTTTTCTGACGCAATGGCAGGGGTCATTACAAGAGAAGAAGCAGAGGACTATCCAGAAATGAAGGTCGTCAATGAGCCAGAAATCGTGTCTGAGGAGAAACCAAAATGATTATGGAAGATTTCCCATTATTACCGCAACAAGTAAAGGTCATGAAGTTTCTGACTAAATACTATAAGCAGAAGAAATATATGCCCTCTTATGAAGAAATCATGAAACATACAGGGCATAAATCAAAATCTAGGATTGCAGCTATTATGGATCAACTTGTTAAAAGAGGATTTATAGAAACTATCAAAGCAAAACCTAGAGCAATCAAGATCATAAAAGATCTTATTTAATCAGAAAAAAGGAGCAAAAAATGATTAAAAAAACTACAAATACAACTGTAACTATTGATGCACTAAAGCAAGGTAGAATTAAATTAAGGATGATAGGACATACGCCCATTATTTTTAATCGTATGGCTGAGAAAGCCAAGAGGGATTTGCTTATCGGTGCTGGTCGTAAGACGGCTGCACAGAAGAAAGATATAAAGCATAATCCAGAGATAGAGTTTAGATCATCAATTCATAAGATGGTAGATGGAGATACTTTACTTGGTTTCCCTGCTGCTGGTGTAAAAGGTGCTATGGCAACGGCTGCCCTTGAAACAAGTGGTGTAAACAAAACATCTGTAAATCGTTTGATCTTTTTACCTCAACAAAAGGTATCGATTTGGGGAACACCAAAGCTTTATATGGATGTTGTAAGGTCTAGTGATATGAACAAAACACCTGATGTTCGTACAAGAGCTATTATCCATGATTGGTGTGCAGAAGTTGATATTGCATTCGTTACTCCAACACTTTCACAGCATTCTATTGTATCTCTGTTGCAAAATGCAGGGATGATATGTGGCATTGGAGATAATCGACAAGAGAAGGGCAAGGGTAACTTTGGATCATGGTTTGTTGATTGGGAAAACGAGAACAAATATAAAGATGTTTGGGAAGCTAGAACTAAAATTGGTAGAAAAGCTCAAGAAAAAGCTATGAAAGATATCATTATATATGATGAAGAAACCCAAGAACTTTATGATTTTTATAAAGAAGAAGTTGTAAGGAGAGCTGCATAATGTCACTTCGTTTTACAAAAAAAGACCGTCAAAATATTATTGATGATTACTTAAATCAAACAGGGAGGAACAGTTATGTTCCTTCCGAATTTGTCGATTGGCTAAGAGATAATCAAGATCATAAAGTATATAATCTTTTCTTTGGTGCTTCTGATGAAGTTATGGCAAACAAGTATAGAGAGGACATTGCAAGAGGTTTTGCTTCTGGTCTTAGATTGACAATCAAAATATCAGAAATGCCTATGCCTTCAAAGATAGAAAATCTAAAGGTTGAAGCTGTTGATGTTCCCTCACTTATTTCGCCTATTAACAATAGGGCAAACGGTGGTGGCTATATCTCTGTTGATGTTCAAGATACTGACACAATGTGTGAACTTGCATTGCAAGCTCATCAAGCTTTGAAGTCTTGGAAGGGTAGATATGCTGGAACTTGTGCTATATTAGGGATAGATATTAGTAAAATAGATAGCATACTTGAGGAACTAAAAGCTAAAACAGTTAAGGAAGAAGCAGCTTAAGTCGGTTGAGTTACGTTTAGTAGAGTTAGGTTTAGTAGAGTTTAGTTGAGTTAAGTCGGTTGGGTTTGGTTACGTTCAGTTAGGTTAAGTTGTGTTGCGTTAAGTTCAGGTATGTTAAGTCGGTTATGTTATGTTCCGTTAGGTTCGGTTGCGTTGTGTTACGTTGAGTTCCGTTGAGTTCTGGCGGTTACGTTTAGTTGCGTTGAGTAAAGTTATTTTTAGTTTAGTTATGTTGAGTTTAGTTCAGGCGGTTAAGTTTAATTTAATTCAAAATGAGGACCATCTATGAACGGTCTACGCCCTTGACTTCTTCTTAGGTCAATGTAATCGTTCATAGCATCCTCGGCAGTACCTTCATATTCTGCAAAGTTATCTATGTGCCAAGCTGCACCCCAACGTATTTTTACACCATGAGTTTTGGCTGCTTGTTTCATGGCATCTGCAATATCATCATAAAGATTTAACTCCCAACTTGCCCTTGAACCCACATAAGCCATGAGGTCTACTGCATCTCCTGTTAGATGTTTTGATTTCATGGTTTGACTTGCACCTTTTGCTACAAGTTCCTGTTGTTCTGCTTCAGATCGCCTACCGCAAATCACTCCGAAATCGACCTTAGTATGTCGTATGGCTTCACAGACAATCGTATGTAATTCATCCTTTATGCCTGTCATTTTACTTAGACTATTGGTTGATAATTTAAAAGTCATTATTTCTTTCCTTTCATATTTTCTCTGGCAACACCTTTGCTTTTTTCCCATGATCTCATGCCCGATAAACCTAGCAATGAAAGTGTTAAACCTGTTAGTTCTGAAGTAGATAGATTAGGTAATTCTACTGCTGGATACCAAAGAGCTGTTACCCATTCTGCAATTGGCATAAGGAAAAATTGGGTTAGTAACCCTAACGCGCAAATCCACATGATCGCTGGTCTTGCTCCTGAAACAAAAAGGGAAGGGTGCTTGGCTTGTTCTATGTTTGCTTGTAACTGTCCTTTTACAGCTTCCGCAGCAGACTTCTCTGCCATCATAGCGATTTCATGGCTAAGTTTTCTTTTGAGGTCTGTATCTGGAATAGCTTTATCAAGCAGTTTAGAAACAGGTTGAATTAAATTAGCTAATAAACTCATCCACTATTATCCTTATTTGCTTTAACTTTTTCTATTGTAGTTCCTAATATAAACCCTGATATGCAACCAAACTGACTTAGTATAAAAGTTGTGCTAACAGGGATAAGGTGATCTAATCGGCTCTCTGGAACAAACTCTGGAAAAATAAGAATACCTACAACAACAGTAGTACATATAGTTTGAAACCAAATTAATCTGCGGATCATATCACGCTTGGCGTTATCATCTTGAATGCGTAATCTCTTTTCTTCAACTTCAAGCTGATGGTCAATTTCATCATCTGTAAGGCAACCATCTGAATTTACATCCGCCTTGGCAAATCTGGAGTTTTTTTCTAAGGTCTTTTTCATTTAATGTGCAACCACCAAGGTTCTGTGTTCATTGCTTCCAAATAACAGCCAAGAATTATTAAAATAATTAGCAGAAATCTTAGCATATCTTATTAGATACGTCTACATTTTAGACACTTCTGGTTCTGCTCTAAGCCATGTAGCGAATACAGTAAGGATTAAACCGCCTACAATAATAACACCTAAGACAACAGCAATCATTTCAAATAGTTCTTCTTGTTTTTGTTTATTAATCTTGGCTAATTTTTTAGCTTCTTCTTTGGCTTCCTGTATCCGCTTTGCTCTAAGGTTTACAATCTCTTGGAAAGTTCCAGCACCAAATCTATTATCTATGAGAACACGCATTTCCCAACGAAGTTCAGCAGCAAGTTTAGCATCAATAACTTCATGAGCTACACCTTTAATTCCAAGCTGATCTTTTATGGTTACACCGTCTTTTTTAGAACGGTCTTTGTTGATTTGATCTTCACCTTCTAAAAGGCTATCAACTGATTGGATCATTTCAGAAACGTCCTTACAGGTTTGTATATTTTCCTTTATGAAGGAAACGCTACTGCGAACTAATGCAATACCTGTAAGAACCTCTGCAAACATAATTACTTCTTTGATCCTTTTGGTTTAGGCGGTCTACCTTTTTTTGTTCCATAAGTGCCCATTCCTTTTGGCATAGTATCACCCCCTTTATAATATTAATACTTTTACACTACACAAATGGACCATCACTTGTTAAAATAGCATGATTACTACCTTTGGTTACAGTAACATTGTTGGAGCTACCATCACTTAATGTTGATCCACTATTTTCTTGAAATAATAATAAGGATGTTCCACTTACTGCTGTCAGATTAGAAGAAGGTATTGTAAATCCCGCACTTGTATATAAAGCTGTACCTTTTATTACACGAAAATTACTTATTTTACCTTTATCTGGATATGAATTATCTGTACTATTACCAAATATTGTAGTATCTGTTCCACCAACAGATCCAGAATGACTTTTACTATAAGTTTCTGTAGCATCTCTATATATTTTGATTGTGTTACTATTTCTGACAATTGCATAATGATACCATGTATTTACATTAGCATCAGATGTTTCATAAGTAAGAGTTATACCAGACCCAAACAATCCCCACTTATAAGAACTAGTATTAGATTGAAGTGCGACACCGTCTGAAAGATTATATTGATGGTTTAAAAGCGTCTGATAACCGCTGTTGGTACTCCACTTATAGAAAAATTCTATTGTAAAATTATTTGTTCCAAAATCAAAACCAGAATGACTTGCTAAAGTTGTTTGATCTGCACTCGCAAAATCTATACCACCCGCAGTAGTAAAGGTTAACGTAAAATTTTGCACAGTTGTTGCAGCAGAAATACCATCAGAAGCTGAAAAAGTTAATGATACGCTCCCACCTGTAGTCGGCGATGTCACGGGTGTCACCTTAAAGAAACGATTGGTAGTATTAGTACTTGCAGCCAATGACGAATAAGTTCCGCCTGATGTCGCAGAAGAAGTTACTGCGGCAATGTTTGTGAGACTTCCTGTGGTCGCAGCATAGGAATACTGTATTATTGTACCTTCATCGACATCTGCTGCTGTAATTTCTATTGAAGTCGCTGTTCCATCTGTCGCTAAAGTAATATTTGCACCTGTACTTGGTGAAGAAATAGTAGGACTTGTGTTGACGGTGGCTACTTTGTACCATCCACCGCCATTGTGTACATAAAGACCTGAATTTGCTGTTACAAAAGCTTGATCCCCTGCTGATGCAGATGCACTTGTCATGGCAGAAATGTTTGCATAAACGGTTATTCCACCAGCATTAGAGTCGGTAGCAGAACCACCACTAGCCTGTGTCTGAAAGGCTACTTTATTATCTGACCCTTTTTTTATAATGACTTTATTGGAACTATCCCCAATCTCAATTTCAGATGCTATAAGTTTCTTAGGTGTGCCACTAGCATTTGTTACAGATAAATTATCTGATCCATCCGTTGTTAGCTTAGTCGAACCTATTTGAATAGGTGTGCTTCCTTTACGATCTGCTCGATCTCTTGCTGCGGTCATGTTTATTACTCCTCTTGTGTCATTTTGCTACTGAACAGATGAACATATTTTTTTTGTATTGGTTAATGATTGCTTATCCAACAATGTAAAACCTCTACGTTCTGCAAACTTTTGTGGATCACCTCCCCACTTATCAGCACAAGCTTCTAACCAACGCATTGTCATTTCATGGGTAGGTGCTTTACCTTCTTTCATTAATTCATTTTCTGTTTGTAAATAAGCAAACACTTCAGCCTGTGCTTGCGCTCCACTAATCCCTAAGTCAAAAAGATAAATCATATTACCTTCATCTATAATGCCACCTCTAGGTCTAGCACTACTTAAAGCTTGCTTCATAGCTGTCATAATGTGGTATCTGTTTTCTTCTCTCTCATACATTTCTTCTGTAATCTCATCGACACCTAAATGTTTCAGCAAAGAATTATATTGATTAATAAAAAAATTAAGTTTTCTAATTGCACCCTGTACAGCATCTTGTGCATTAACAGAATGTGTTTGTAGCTCTAATATTTCTATCTCTAGCATCTCTCTTTCAAGATGATCTTGACACTCAAGTAACTCACGCTGTTTCATCTTTAGTTCTACAGCTTTCTTTTGCATTCTAATGTGAGCTTCTTGTAGGGCATTCTTTGTTTTGTTTACTTCTGCTAGTGTATGTTTAATAGAACGAACAGGAGTAATAGCAGTAACATCAAGTGTTACACCCATAAACTGTGAGTGTGACTTATGAAAGTTACTAGATGCCTGTTGTACCATAGGCATATTCTTATCTATGTTCTTTAACATAGTTTTATATTCTGGTTTTACTTCAGATAAAGCTGTCTGTATGTTTTTTATAACAAGTTCGGTTTTCAAATTAATTACCATTCAATGTTGTTAAATCATTCCATATTATTGTAGCATGCGTTGCAGGTACAAAAGCTTCTTTTGTTTCTCCATCTGCTGCTATTTGTGTCCAACCTTTGCCATCACTTACACTTGTAAGATATGTAGTCAAAGCATCTTTACTTGTAATCTCACCTTCAGAGCTAGATATATCTGCTCCATCATCTGCAATACCAATCATTACATGATCTCCTGGACTTGCTGTGCTATCTTTGACAGGATACATTCCACCTGTTCCTTGAGGTACCCCAAACTTGAGAAAGGTTGGTATTGTACCTTCTGTTGTCAATCTATATTTTACTACTTTATAAGCCATATTATCTCCTTTTAATTAACTTAATCCACCATGAGAGGAACTAACCATACCAATAAAAAAATTATTTTTTTCTGCTGTTAAATCCCCAAAATCGGTGGCATTAGCAGTAGTGGCTATAGTTATTTGTTCTATAACATTTGTTCTTTGATTACTTGACGTATAACCACCTGCAAATAATCCTTTTGTTGAACTTGCTGATGATGTCAAAAGATATTTTCCAATACTTACATCACCAAAGTCTGTAGTATTCCCAGTAGAAGCTATTGTAACATACTGCATAACATTACTATATCCACCTGAACTACCTCCTGCACCTGCACCAACAACACCTCTAGTATTATTACTCACTCCTGCACTCCCATAACGATCAGATTCTACATCTCCAAAGTCTGTGGCATTACCTGCTGAAGCGATAGTAATATAGTCGATCACATTTGAAGTAGTACTTGAACCTTCACCAGATGCCCAACAACCTCTTGTTGTGGATTGAAAAGATGCAACATTAGACCTAACTTCTGTTAAATCACCAAAATCGGTTGCATTTGATGTAGATGCTATAGTAACATATTCTATAATATTTAAACGTGCAGAAGAGTCACTTACACCACCACCAACGACTCCTCTTGTAGCATTAGCTAAACCTGCAAAATTTCTTCTTTCACCACTTAAATCTCCAAAATCGGTTGTGTTTCCTTCTGTAGCTATAGTGACATATTGAATTACATCAATTTTGCCAGTAGTATTACCCCCTGCAAAGACTCCTCTTGTTGCAGAAGAAAAACTAGCACCCATCTCTGTGGCAGAAGCTAAATCACCGAAATCTATTGCATTAGATGCTGATGTTAAATCAACATATTCTATTGTGTTTAATGGGCCATTACCACCTGCAAATAGTCCTCTTTGTAAAGCATTACCTGCTGTCGGCCATTTACCTTTTTTAGCAAGCATTCCAGCTTCTTCTAGTGTCCATACCCCAGGAGCAGAAGTAGTTTCATAATTATCAGCAGGAATAACTAATGACTCATCTTTAGTAATTAGTCCACCTAAGTATCTTGTCATGCTGTTAAACCCCCTTTTTAGGCATCATCAATTTCTTCATATGAACAAGTAGCTGATAAATCACCAGCAGCACTTGCTTGTATTTTAAGAATATCACTTTCAACCAAATACAATCCCATGTTTTTATCAATAACAACAAGGGTTGCATCTGCGGGAACAGAAATAGTTTTTGCTATATAGTAGTCAGCAGAAGAACGAGTAACCCATACGTCAATCGAAGCTGCATTTGTTCCATCTATATTAGCAATAATTAAACTATTAATTTTTAAAAGCTTGTCAGAAGCACAAGTTAGCAAACTAACCGCAGACGCTGCTACATCAGCATCAACAGCAGTATTTGCTTGTATACTACTAACAGCTACTACATTTGGATTTGCCATATTTTATCTCCTTTTAACCAAATACCATTGCCATTGCGATTGCCTTACCAGTTGATGCTCCGCCGATGTCGGATAGCACCTCACTTGCAGACCTGCCCTCTATACTCGTACTACTCACCTTCAAAAAATCGTTATCGCTCACGCCACTAGTGAATACTGGTACGTTGTCATTAGAAATTCCTACGTTCTTCCCACTAGCTGTTCCATAATTGGCTGCATTAAAAGCAGAAAGAGCAACAATGTCGATGACATCATCAACAGAACAGCCTGTTATGACCACAGAACTTCCATTTGACGCTGTATAGTCAGCACCAGAAAGATGAAGTCCATTTAGATAAACTGCTAACAATCCCACCGTATAACTAACACTTATGGTTTGTGTGCCAGCAGATGTGACCGTATGCGTAGTTACTGACCTAGAAGCAGCTTCAGCAGTTGATGCCCAACTGCTGCCATTATAAACATTAAGTTTGTTTGTACTTGTGTCGAAATATAAATCACCAGCATCTAGTGAGGAAGATGGTGCAGACGAAGCAATTCTATAGCGTTCAGCAAAACTATTTACTCCAGAAATGTTTGTTGCCACAGTACTTATATTGCTATTAGCACCAGCAACGGTAGCTATATTTGCAATTACTCCACTCGCATTTAAAGCTGAAATATTGCTATCAGCAGCAGCAACTGTGTTCACATTAGATATTGATCCAGCTACTGTTCCAATATTTGAAACTACCCCACTAGCATTTAGATTTGCCATGTTGGTGATTACACTTGATACACCTAGATTTGCCATAGCAGTTACATTTGAAGATGTAGCAAGCAAAGCCATATCATCAACAATGGCAGATGACGCAAGTATATTTAAATCGTCAACGATTGATGATGAAGCAAGTGTGTTAACATCGCTAATGAAATCAGCCGTGACCAACGACATATCGCTAGCAAAATCAGACGTAATTAAACTTGCCTTACCAGCTACTGTAGTTATGTTACTTGAGATAGTCGCACAGCTCGTAATATTACTAGAGATTGACGCACAGGTAGTCACATTAGCTTGTATCCCAGCTAGTGTGCTTAAAGCATTTGTGGCTGTTGTACCGTCCTGTAAGTCAGCCAGAGTAGCAATATCACTTGTAACAGACGCTAGGGTTGTTACATCAGTAGTTGACGGTCCTACTTCTGGATTACCTGACGTACTATTAAAAGCTAAATACTTTCCTTTTCTGTCATCTTTTGTAGGAAGTGTCATATCAATGCTAGTAGCATCATATTCTGGTGCAGCTAAAGCTCTGTCAACTTTTTGGGAGCTTTGTTGTGTGATCATGATATTCGTATCAAAATCCGCTTCCAGAGCAGTAGCTGTTAAAGGCCCACCAGTCGTATAAACTGACGATCTAGCCAAACCAACCGCAGATACGATTGTTATGGTTTGTGAACTAGTTGGATGATTGCCAGTAGTAAACGAAATTGAACCAGCACCTGAAGAAGTAAGGCTAACCGTATAATGTGTTGTTATTGTCTTTAGGGTAGAACCTACATAGACTTTTATTTCAGTATTCGCATTGACCTGAAAGGAGAAAGAAAAAGGTCCAGCCGTTCCATTCCCTGTGTATTGTACTCTACGAGCTACATCTACTATATCGGTCATAATTTATTCCCCACTTCTAGTTTGTGAACATACACTATTCTTGTTCATTTTTCAACAATATCAATCGATCAGAACCAACATTTATGTCAGATTGCATTCTATTTCTTGCATGACTTGAAAACTTTCCAATTATTGGTTGCATAAATGTTTCATACTTATCTAAATCCTCTGCCATGTTGTATTCTGGATTAACTACAATCATTCTTTCAAGGTACGGTAAAACAGTTTTATTTATATCATAACCTTGATCTGTAGGAAGATTACCGTTTATATCAACCTCATTAAATATATTTATATACTGATTGTATTCCTTTGAGGTCATCTCAACACCATTTATTTTTCTATTGTGCATTGAGATTGTACCTGCACCTGCTATTGATAATCTTACAATCTCGTCATCAACAAGATTATATTTCTCATTTTGTATTCTTATTGGGTTAAAAAAATTGTTGCCTTGATTTTTTGGACTTCCCCAATAATCAAGATTTGGCTCTAACCCCTGACTAAAGTATGGACTTCTTGCTTTACCTCTTTGAACAGCTTCTAAAAATCCCTTAATTGGTAGAAACATATCATCATAATCCATACCATAATATTTTCCACCAAGTAAAACTTCAAACCTTTCTTCAGGTAATTTTGAACTTCTTGATACAGGATCTAATTGACGTTTCATTGCTGCTGAAAAAGAAGTTGCCCCTATAAAAGGTAAGTCTATATATTCTCTAGCTAAAAGACCCAACCCAAAAGACATACGACCTTCTATACTACCACCAACATTTACTGCAACATCACCAACTTTTTTTCCTGCAAACTTTGAAAGATTATTAATTGTATCACTTACATTCCCATAGGGATTGCCAACAGCTTGAAACAATTCGGATACACCTTGAAGAAAAGGCAGATTACCAGCATATTGAGCTGTAGCTAATACACCTGCCATCATCATTTGCTCTATAGCTTTTGCACTACCTTCATCTTCTGGCATATTTTTTATAACATTTGCCATATCTGCTGAGATAGCAAGTATTCCAGATAAAGGATCTAATCTGCTAAACGGAATATTTACATAGTTACCATTTTCATCTTTTATTGAAATAGAGTAGGGTGCAACTCCTTTATCTTCTTGCCTTCTTCTAGCCGATAATTCTTGTGGACCACTTCCATTTACGATTACATCATCACCATACATACCCATAGTTAATGCAAACATTCCGCCGAACAAAGTCCATCCCGTAGCCATCTTTGACATAGCTTCGTCAAACTCTCTACCTGTTCCATCCCTTAATGCTTTAGCAACAGCAAATGGTGCAGCAAAAGTTCTATCCCATACTTGATTAACAATATTTGTTGGTGTCTTAACAAATGTAAATACTGGTTTTAAATAAGGATGACTTATTGATCTTGCTAAATCACCTTGAAATCCTGTTAAGTCTGTTTGAAACGTCATTGCCTTTGCTTCTAAGTCCATCATTTCTACAACATCGCTTGGTGGTTTCATCATGATTTGACCAAAAACATCCTTATAGGCTTGCATAGCTTCACCCTTACTTAATCCTGAACGCAAGGCATTTCTCATTGCAGTACTTGCTCGTCGGCTAGCTTCTCGTCTTCTAACTCTACCTCTTGTTATTGTTTTAAAAAATTCATCTTCAGTAGCTAAGAAAGTACCAGGCAGTCTTGCAGCTACGCCTAAGGCATCAATACCAAAACCTAGAACATCACCGTTTTTTAAGTTCTCTGTAATCTCTCCTATATGTGATGTTTTTCCTATTGTTTTATAATTACGCAAATCTATCTTTGATGCAAAATCACCACTTTCTCCAGTATAAAATGTTTTACCAGCTAACAATAAAGCATCAGAAATACTTCCAAACATACCAAGTGCTTCATGAATAAACTCATCTGCATTTACACGATCTTCTAAAGTTAAATTATCTAAACCTTGATACCTACCTCTTAAAACATTTACGCCTTGCCTAACTGTACCAACGCCACCTGCAACACCTCTTTCGACAAGACTAAGCATTTGAAAAGCACCATTACCTGCCATATTAACTACATGGGTTGCTGGTGAAGTTAACAATGAATTAACATAAACTTCCATAGCTTGATCCCAAGTTCTCGCAATAAAACCTTTGTCACCATATTTTATTCTATTTGGTTGTTCTAACGTAAGATAATGGGTCATTTTTAAATCAATTTCTTCAGGATTAAATTCCATTACATCTATGTTTTTTTCATCAAATCCTTCGATTATTTGACCAATATTTTCACTAAAATTTTTAAGGTTAAAGTTTTCTATTTTTGAGATATTACGAACTACAGCTAGACCTCTTGCATATTCACTTACAGCTCCAGAAACATTTGCAGCTAAATTTGAAGTTATTGCACCAAGTCTTGCTATCCTCTTGAAAGCTTCTGTTTTTTTATCAGGATCTCTTTGTATTAAAACCTGTCTAGCACCATAATCTAATTCTTTACCCAATCTTACTACTGCTAATATGCCACTCAATACTTCTTCAGGTAAAGGCAATGGATCTTTTTGTGGATTTCTATTAAGAAATTTATAGGCTACTTCATCTAAGCCAAACTTTGTAGCTAACTTAGCAAGATCATCTATTGATTGTTTATCTCTTTTTGCATGAGCAAATAAAGCTTTGTTGTTACTTTTTATATTTTGTAATAAATTTTCAAGTGGAGTAACTGTTTCTCCTTGACCCATTAAATCTTTTGAACCAAATATTTCACCAATTCTTACGAGGTCTAAACCAAAATTTACTTTTGGACCTTGAAAACCACTCTCAGTAATTGCTTGTTGCAAAGCTTTTGTTTCTTCATCAGAAAAAGATTTTATAAGTAAGTCACCACGATCAAGCTTTGTTATTGTTTCATCTGGTGCTTGTCCTGAATATACAAAGGCTTGTCTTTTGTTAACATAGTCAGCTATCCCCTGAAAAGCTTTTGAACCTAGATTTCTAACCACCTTGTTTCCTTTTCTTAGTCATTACTTTTTTAGCAACCTTACCAACTTGCTTACCTGCTTCACCTAGAACCGCTGCACCTGCACCACCAATGGCAGTTGATGTACCTAACCTAACAGGATCAACACCTTCTTGTTGATTGGCATTGATAGCTATTTGTTGACGGCTGTAATCATCAAAAGCACCATATCCCATACCTTCATAAATCAACAAAGCCTGTGGACCTATGAAAGATTTAAGTCTGCTTTTAAGTGCTTGTTTAGAAAGGCCTTTTGCTACTGTAGCTCCTAATGTTCCAACACCAAGATATGTAAGAGGATCGGTAGCTAACCCCTTGATAAACCTAGCAGTTCCTTGTTTAGTAAACATAGGAAGTTGTTCATAGGTATTCATAGCATGAAACAAGGCTGTAGCTATTTGGGGGTTGTTCTCTAATCGACTATCAAAAGCAGTTGCTGATAATTGAGTAAGGTTGTATTCCAACATACCAATATGATTAATACCCCATTGAGCAAACTCTTGATCAGTTTGTGGTTCTTTGTTGACGTTATTCTCCTGAAATGTCTTGACAGACTTTGGTCTTAAATCTCTACCTTTGGCTGGATTAAATAACATATCAGGTACAGGGTCAGTATTAAACTTTGCTGCTTGTTCTTGTTGGCTCTCACCTTTAGAAAACTCATACAGCATCTTACTTGCTTCTATAAAATCTTTACCAATATCTGTATTTGGATCTTGAAGGTTAGCTTCTGTTACTTGTGTTTCATCTTCACCTTTTAGTCCTAATTCTTCTCGACCTTCATTTGAAGGAACAAAATACGATTTACCTTTTTCAAAAACAAGGTTTTGACCACCACCATTATGTCGGATCATTCTCGATTGTAATATTTGTTCTGTAATATCGGTCATTGATTTTGTAACTTTAAGTTTTCTTCAAATGTATTTATTTCATTAAGTATAATTGTAGCTCTTTTTTTAACTCCAGAATTTATATTTGTTGAAACTGATAAATCATTTATTTTTGGTTTTAATTCACTAAAATTAGTATCTGGATTATTAACAGTTTTTTCAATTATATCTTTAATTTCTTGGGATAGTAGGTTATCAAACTCTGATACAAATCGCTGTAAAACAGGCACTAAAGTTTTTCTATCATTTTCAATAAAGTTAGCAGTTAATATAGATTTTTTATTATTGATAAAGTTTTGTATGAAACTTAAACCATCAAACAATGTTCCTTCATTTCTTGTTTTTTCCAAGTGGTCATCTAAAGCATTTAGACCTTCTTGATATAATTTATTTTTTATGTTTTTAATTTCTTTACTATCATCAGAATACAATTCACCATTAGGATCAAATCTAAATTCTTGCTTCATTTCCCCTAAAGCTCTTTTATAGTCCGTTTGTTCTATCTTATTAATTTTTTCATAATATTTTTCATAGTCATCACTACTTAAAGATAAAGCATAAGTATTAAGAGTATCAAAGCTTGCAATCCCTGTTCTAATAGCAGTATTCAACATAGCTATGGCTTTATTGTCAGAAAACTCTGGTTGCATCCCAATACTTTGAAGTTGCACTCTGATAGTCCTTGCTTTTGCACTATCAAGTAAATCTAGTTGTAAAAGATTATCACTAATATTCTTTAAGGCTTCCTCTCTGGTCGTTATGTTATTTAATTTAAGTCTTTCGGTAGCTATATCCTTTTCAATATTATTAATCTTTTGTTGAGTTTGAAGTTCTTGTAATTGATTTTCTTGTTGTATTCTTGTGTAATCTTGTGTTGCCTTTTCTCTTATTTGTTTAGAAACAACTAGTCTTTGCTCGTTATCTAAAGACAGCAAAATTCTATTTGCTGTTTGTATTTCTGTACTTGCACCTGATAATAAATTGCCAGTAGCTATTTCCTCTGCATCATCAAAATAATTTCTAGTTTCTTCTGAACGTATTTCAGTTACTGCTTTTGCAATAAGAGAACTTTCAACTTCATCTCTATATTGTCTTAATGCACTAATCTGGCCTGAAGCAGATAGACCACTTATTTTTTCAAGATAATCTACTTCTCTATTTAATAAAAATTCTTGTATTTCTTTTTCCGTTCTTACTAATACTTTAACCTTAAAACCGTCCTCTTCAACTCTTGGACTTGTAAAGGCATCTAGATCTTTTGAAAAATTTCTAATTGTACTTACGATTGCTTGAGCAGATACAGCACTTGAACTTTTTGAAACTGCTCGTTGATAGGATTTTCTATACGCATCAAACTGACCATGAGCTGTCATAGAGAGTTTAGCTTTCATCTTATTTGCTAGGGAAGGGGATGTAGCTTTTAATATCTCATCATAACCAGCAATAGCAGCATCTAAATCATTTCTAAGCACCGTTGGGGATGACATATTTTTGGATGCTGTAAATACTAATTCATCAAATCTTTTAGTGCTATCAACAATTATTTCATTTTCTATTTGTGCTAAAGCTGACCTTTTAGCTGCTTGTCCAAAAACAGTAGGTGCAAAATCAAATAAATCTTTACCAGTTTTGTTTGCTTCTTTTATTTGTTCTATCGTTGGTGCATTGGCAGAACCATATTCAGTACCTTCAATGGCTCTTTGCTCTGCTGCCTGACTAAAAAAGAAATTAGACATTTGTTTAAGTTCAGAAGCTAGCATATTAGAAGTACGAATACCTTCAGCTAAAGCTGCACCGCTTGACCCTTGAAAGCTAGAAGTCATTAATCCTGTACGCTTGTAAGGAGCTACCATTAGCCAATCCTCGCTGCATTAAGGAAACCACTTGCCATTGTCATTGTACCTGCTGTTACCCCACCAGCCTTGGCTATCTCACCAGCTTTAATTAGATCAGCATATTGTGCTTCACCAGAGAGTTCAGCTAGTTGGGTATTCACATCTGATTGTATAAGATCAGTAATGGCTGGAGAAAGGATTTGTGTATTAATTGCTAGTTCAAAAGTAGAAGGATCAACCCCTCTTCGATACGAACCAGCATTAGCAGAAGCTAGTGTATCATTGGCTCTTCTAAGCATTTGTGCTGTTTGTTGTCTACTTCTATTCGCTTCAAAGCGATACTTCAGACGTTCATTCTGTGCTTGAACATTATATCGTTCTTGCGTTAATGCACCAGCTTTTCTTTGCTGTTGAGCAGCAGCCATATTGGTTGCTAGACCTGCTATTTGTAATATTACACCCATTAGTTTACCGCCGTACTTAGTTTATATTCTACAGAAAGAACTGTCATGAATAATGGTTGAGATTGAGAAAAGGTAATCTGTGCTGTTTCAGAAAACCCTAGTAATGGACCAATACGTTTTCGACCTGTAAAAGAACTTATTGTTGTTCCTAACGTATCGGACAATGATCTAAAGTGAACATCAAACCCATTAATACTGACGTTCTGTGTTGTCTTTAGAATAGGGGTAACTTCCATAATCCTTCGTTTTCTTGATTGAACAGGTCCAGAAGAAAGATTAGGTTCACTTGGTAATGTCTTAACTTCAACCGTGTAATCAAGTCCAACTTCAACATAAGACGATGGAGCTACATCTATGGTGATTGCACCTGATGACACAGTTTTATCTAGCAGCACAAAACCATCTCGTAATACTTTAACAGTTTTAGCTTCTAAATGAGATAAACTCGATACGGAAGTTGATCCTGGTAACGCTTGGTCAGGGGAACTTGCACCAGAAAAATATTGAAGGTTACAATCAGTTGTTCTTTGGCTATCAAATAACTCTAGGTAATGCTTTGTTCCTGAATTAACTGTTCTTGTTACAACCGTGTAAATATCAGTTACATCTACCCCTACATCAATAAAATTACCATCTGTTACAAATTCACTAGCAGCAACAACATTGACAGGTCTAAGAATAGAAAAGCAAGCCATTGTACCATCTTCACCATTGGTAATTAGTAATAAATCACCTTCGTCTGTATCAGTAGATTGACGCATAGCCATCTTTAATGGGGTTTTAATAAGATGACTTGCTAAGAAAGATATATTATTAGCGTTATAGTTTAGCTGTGTATCGTTATAAAGAAACTCTCTTAAACCACCACCATTGCGATCTATAAACAAAGTCGCATCAGACGTTTGAACAGGCCGTATTCCTTCTTTAGAACCATTCTTAGTTGCAGATTTAACCGTTAGATTAGTCGGTGTAATAGGCGTAACTTCTGTTTGCTGGACAAAAAACTCACCCCCTGTTGTAAAGATTTGTAAGTCACGAGCAGCGAATAATCCTGTAATAGCGTTAACTCTATCAGAACTTAGTGTCGCTTTCAGAGCATCGTCATCCAACGCTTGAGATTGCTTAAAGTTAAAAAAGTCATTAACCTTACTGCCAAACAAAGTGTTAGGTAAAGATTTAGAACCACCAAAAAACAAACGACCTTCGTGGAAAGTTGCTGATCTTGGATAACCTCTGGAATTAGACCAAGCATCTTCATAACCGTTTTCTATATGGTGTGCGCTATCTGCTATGGCTGTTGTGTTAAGAAAAGGTACTTCGACAACACCTATGACTTCAGAAGAAGAAACAAACTCCACAATTCGCACACGACCAAAACCATCATCTCTTGTAAAGTATTGGTCAACATGAGCAGAGGTGAAGCTACTTCCAGCCGAGGTAAGGGTGATTGAACCAGAAGTAGCAGAGGGTGTAACATTACCAGATATTTCAGCTTTACCTAGTGTAAAGGCGTGTTTTGGTATCGTTAAAGAAATGGAAGCTGCTGTCCACGCAGCATTATTTGCACCACGAACAATACTGATCGGGGTCATATCTTCATGAACTAACACTAATGTATCCGCACTTTGCGTATAGTTTAATTTGGATAAATCAATATCCCCCATTGATATTTGCAGGTAAGCATCAGAACCGCCATTAATACCTGTGATTTGGGTCTTGGATGCATAAACAAACATACGAACATTATTGCTGGATGATGTAGAGTTCTTAACAAAAACAAGCATAAAAGATTGGGTTGTAGAAAACTCAAAAGGAATAAGTCTTATACCTTGGGAAGCTGTAATGCTACCGCCTAAATGAGATGTAAGATCAAGCATAAAGCGTGTTCCAGGTCGCCTTTCAAAACCACCTTGAGGAAGGACAATTACATTCTTAGCTTCCTCTAAACCTTTTTTATACTGCTCTAAATCGATACGTCCTAGAAATAGAGGGTCTAACATTCCAGAACTAAAGTCTGATTGATAAACGGTAACTCTACTCATTAGCGTACCTCTGTTAGTAAATAATCTCCAATAATAGTTGTGCTTTGACCAGCACTATCGATGGATGTAGCTGTACGAAAATAACCACCTCTACCGCTTTCACTTAATGGACCTAAGGCAATCGTTCTATAGGTATCAAGCATGGTCGCCTGATCTGTAATCGGGATCGCTAAATGCCAAGCCATTTGATAAGTAAGTAGCTTTACAAAATAATCTGGCATGGCTTGCTCATTGACCACTTGCTGATAATCTACATAAATCTTTGTTTGATCGGTAAGAAGCTGATTACCTTGAATTTCGTATTCTTTAATAACTGTTGCTCCAACATTATCTGAAGCAAATACCCTACGAGGAACACCTGTTAGCATTTGTGAAGGTAATTGATACGCATACTGCCATACATTTGTAGGTGCAGCAGATAATTGACCTAGCTGAACTTTTGCCAATGTGAACGTCCATGGGTACATACCCAAGGTACTTGATTTAACTTTGGGATATATTTTTGAAGCAGCACCAGCTCCTGCTGTACCGTCATCAAAAGAAGTAATGGCTGTTTGACCTAACAGAATTAATGCTTCGGAGCAAATTGAAACATCTGTATCGCCAGCAGCCATTACATCACCTTTTATTTAGTCGCTGTCAGATACGGCAATGGCTACAGCATCACCAACATCAACAACGCCTGACGCATTGCTTACAACAACGTGCCAAGATGCTGTGGCTGTGCCACCTGTCGAAGCCCAGGAATAAATAATATCTCCTACGCTTACATCTTCTGCAACATCGTTGAAATACCCAGCACCATCAATGACTGTTTTTGCATCTGTGCTGGTATAAGACCACATAGCTGGTGCTACACCTGATTTTGCTTGACCGCCTATTGGCTGCCATCCTGTTCTTGAAAATGCCATGATTAGCTCTCCCTACAAGTTATATCGACTTGACCATCGCCATCAACCGAAACTGCACCCATTGAGAGCATTCCTGTTACTAACCAAGAAGTCATATTTGGTACATAGTTGATTTCGATTTTAGGAGCTATTCCTACCGCACAGCCAATCGCAGATTTATGAAATGCAAAGCAAGTTCTGTCATTTGAACCATCTTTAGCTAAACCACCTTCATCACGATCCCCTAGCATATGAACTTGGAAACCCATGAAAGAATTTATTTCCCCATTGTTTAAGGCACGAAGTTGAGCATAGTCTGCACTAACTGCTCTTTCATCTCCTAGCAATGAAGCCATAGAATTTGCGTGGATAACTAAATGACGATCTCCTGGTGGAACATTTTTACCATTCATGGTCTTAGCTGCTGCAATAATTTTACCCACATTCAGGTCACTCGCAGATGCTGAACCTGTAGTCACAACAGTATTTGCTACTGTCGCTGCTGGTGTAGCTGCGGTTAAAGCATCAAGGATAATTTGATCTTCCCTTCTGCCGATTGCCGAACCTACCAATTGAGCTAGTTCCTGTCTTTCGTCAAAGTTAATTTTTGCTTGATTGAAAAGGTCAGAATATTCTGATGCAATCCAATCGGTTAATGTACAAGTTGCTGTTGAGAACGTAGCATTTAATGGTACGACTTCTGTTGAAGGTGTACGCTCTGATGCAGTTCCAGCAGCAAGTTTTGGAAATTTAGCAGTTGATCCTTCTACACCTGATCTCATTCGACAAGTGTTACGAAGCTGAGCAGTAGCTTGATAAGCCTGATGAACCTCTGCTTCAAATAAAGTCACAAATGCTGGTGAAAGTGTTGTTGCCATTTTGCAAAACTCCAGATTTTGTTAAGATGAAACGCTTATCTTGAAATCAAGGGCTTTGGAGTACTGTCCAATCGCAGATCGGGCGAACAATGGCTTGTCGATTTTCAACCCTTATCATAGAAAAAGTATAAAGTCTACACCTAACTTCTAGGTATTGAACGCTTCATCATACATTTTTTCTACTTTTTTACGGTATTGTAAATCAGTTTTATATTTTGGGTCGAAAACCATCTGCTTTAATTCTTCTTTATCTGGCGGTTGCCCTTCGATGGACGCGACAGGGATTTCTTTTTCCCCCGTAAGACCCCTGATTTTTTGGATGATCCTTTGCCCTTTGGCTGTCCCCCCAAGTATTTCAAGTTCTTCGTAGTCGGCTTCCGTGAAAATACCTTTGGCAACCATCCCACGACCCCATTCCACATTGCTATTAATAATCTCATTTGCATTTTTCCCCAATAGTTGACGTTCTTTATCCAAATCCAACTGTGCATCCTGTACATAATTGTTTTGAATTTCTGCGAAAGCCTGACCCAATTTATCAAAGGCTTCTTGTGATATGCTGTTTTCCTTCGCCCATTCGGTGTATGTAGCAAGTAATGGATCATCAGCATTGATTTCACCAAGGTTTTCGTATGTATAGTTTTCAGGTGCTTTATGCTTTCCTTGTGACATTTTTTTGCGTAATTCGTTATAGCTTTTCTTTTGCTTTTCAAAATCGCCCATAAGTTTTTCAACATTCGCACCTTTTTCAGTATCCCAATATTCTTCAGGTAAAATATCTGGTTTTTTTAATTCGGCTTCCTTTACATCATGTGCTATGTCGCCATCTTCAATTTGTACTTCTTCTTCTGGTTTAGCATTTGCCATCAATCCCTGTGGCTTTTCTTCTACTACTGTTTCTTTTTCTGCTTCTTCTACAACTGCTTCTTCAGCCATTTAATGCTCTCCTCATTTTGTTTTGAATATCTCTAATCACAGAATTTTGACCCTCACGGTAATAACCATAATGTTCATTACTTCCTGGTATCCATGAAGGTTGATTTAATATTTTATTCTCTAAATCCTGTAAGACCTTCTTGCCTGTTTCTGTGCCAAAACAATTTAAATATTCTTTATCTAGTTGGGTAGCTGCTTGTTCCTGATAACCAAATTGAGCATCTAAACCTTCCCAACCAGGTTCGCTAATTGACGGTTTCTTCTGCTGTTTCATTTGGTTGCTGCTCCATTGGTTGTCCTTGTGCCTGTGCCTGTGCTTGTTGTTGTGCCATTGCCATAGCTTGTTTTTGTAGCTCCATGCGTTCCATTGGCGTTGTTATCATTTCTGTGGGTATTGCCATTGACTTTGCCAAGTAATCAAGAAAAGCATCCTGTTTTAAAACAAACTGACCCATTGGCGTTTGCTGTACAATTTGTGCAAACTGTAGAACTTCCTGTACTCTTTCCATATTTTGTGCCTGTGCAAGAGGTGCAGTTGGTACAATTTTGACTTGTACGCCATTCACTTTCAGAGGTAACTGTATCATACCCCTTTCATCCATAATCTCTAATGTACGTCTTACAACAGGGTACATGGTTTCATTGATTAATCTGCCAAAAGCAGAACCAAGATTTTGAGATAATTCACTTAACTTTGCTGTGACTTCCGTTGCAGAACGAGCCGACATATTATCTGGCGTTAGACTTTCATCTAACAATATTCTTTTAATCGCTTGCCTTAGATCATTAGCTACAATTTGAGATAGTTGGGGATCACCAGAGCGAGGTAAAGGCCTTAAACTCTCGCCCTGTGGACCACCATTTCTAGCAACAGGGATGATAGCACCTGGTAATATTTGAACGGTTGAAGGGTTCAGTACTCCATCATCTGCTGCGGTAAAGACCCCGCCAATCGACAGGCTTGCGTTTTTCAGGGTCAATTCAATAGATCGGTTTAACGATTTAATATCGGGTAAAGCTGTTAATACAGGTCCACGACCATAAACTTCATTAGATGCTTTCATGTATCTGGCAATAACCCAAGGAAAGGATTTTAATTCTCTGGATAGTAATTCGTGTTTTCCACTTTCATCAATAATCTGATAGCAGTAAATTCCTTCTTCCTTCATGAAATACGTTGCTTCAATTAAATCGATGTGTTCACTATCATCACTTGCAAACTTTTGTGCAATTTCCGTAGGGATTTTTATATCTGGATATTCCATATCCAACACACGAAAGGGTTTTCTCAATCTACGGTAGACCTTATCAACTGTACCATGCGGTCCTTCCTCAAAAGAAATAAGAAAAGTAGGAACAGAAGTAAATCGAATAGGGGTTGTGTCATCACCTGGCTGGATTAACATAACAGCCGTACCTACCGCTAATTCCAATAAAAACTCACCCATAGCCTGATCGAAGGCACTTTGCCTAAGAATAGAAAACAGACGGTCATTGTAACTGTCGAGTATTCTTTGCGTTTCTGTATGCTGTTCTGGTGGTATCGCTTCGCCAGGGGTTAATCTGCACCAATTACGTTGAGGTGGAAACACGCCTGATTGTAACCGATTAGCAAATCTTTGTGTCGATTGTATGGCGGTACTGTCAAACACCCTTGTCATTTTATCCTGACCAGGCGCGCTTTCGTAATAGCCATCATAAAGGTTTCGCATGGGTAAAGCATAACGGTACGCATCTTCGTAGATGGATCGCCATTGTCTTTTATGCGAAGTTGTTTTGTCGTATTTTTGCTTTATTTCTGTAGAGGTCAGTTTAGGCATAGCTATCCCTTGGGTTCATCCTTGGACTAAGTGTTGTCTGGCTTTGAGGTACGCCCAGACCTGGATTAGCTCGTGCCGAAGACATAAGCAATCTTGAGCCACCAAACCTTGCCCTTCGGTTACGAGCAATTAAACGTCTGATAGATTGTCGTCTTTCGGCCTCGAGCAACGCAGCTTGTTTTTTCTGTAAGGTATCCGCTTCGTTTTCACCTACAATCGCATCTGTATTGACTAATTCTAAACCTAGTGCCTTGGCTCTTGCTTTAGCAGCATCAGAAATGGTCACAGCGTTAGCAGAGGATTGTAAGGTATCAGCAGAAGTGCTTTCGGCTGTCGAAGTTGCTGTTCCTGGAGTAGTGGGCGTAGTAGGCGTAGTTGACGTAGTTGCAGGTTTCCCACCACTACCACCATGAATAACATTGAGGTCATCACCAGAGCCAGCTTTGGCTGCAACAGCTTTGAAATATTCCAACGTATAAGGGGAACTGCCAAAATTATAATTATCAAAAGAACTAAGATCGTTATAGTTCCCACCGCTTCCAGCTATTGTAGGTCCAATTTTTCTTAACTCTGCTCTTGCTTGTTCTTGGGTCATAGAACTTGGATTACCCATAGTTATTGGTGCTGGTCGAGGGTCTTTACCACCCATTTGTCTTGTATCAACAAAACCTAGAGCTTTATTTTGCTCTGCAATCGACATTAAATTAAAGTTTTTTCTTTTTTCAGCACTTCCTAACTTGTCTGGTGCTGTAATCATTTTACGGTAATTGGATAGTCTTGAACTGTCCGCATAACCTGTAACCTCTTTGTTTTTTTCAGCAGCAACTGTTGAAACCATGCCTATTTCCCCTTGAAGTATCTCGCATAAACAAAATAATCTCGTCCTTCTGGTCCGTAATGTTTCAATAAACCTTCCTGATTAAATAACATTTTCTCAATCCATTTGGTAGCCTGAACATTTTCTGAACAGACATGACATTGTAAGCGAACAAGGTGTAAACATTCAGCAATAAAAGGGAATAATCGCTTAGCTTTACGGTGTAAAAAGAACTTATTCTCGCCAATATGCTTATTGACTAGCATCCAAATCTCCGCATTGCCTTTCCAAATCGGTTGAATGCCAAAAGCAAGGATACAATGATTGCGATGAAAGCATGAAAAGGACAAACCATCGGTTACCATGAAGTCTAAATTGGCAGAAAGAACAGCTTCATCTAGTTTTCGGTACTCCATAAGGCTTAAATGATAGGGGTCAAACGGTAGTAATCTGGAAAAAATACCGTCCATATTCATCGTTTTTTCTAAATCTCTAGGCAAAAACATCGAAATCAATATTAGCTTGTATGGGTTTTCTAAATTGTGGGTTATTTCCTCTTGTCATTCTACGATGTTCACCACCACCAAGCAGACAATAACCTGCTGCATCACCAATATGGGAGTGTTCATTCTTGTTTGGGGTATCTTTAAACCGTTCCTGACCAGCTCCAATGGCTATTCTTCGGAAATGATAGCCACCAGAAAGGGATTTTCTAAGCCGAATACAATTACGATCCACCAATAAACCTGGTTTTCCTTCAATCAAACGACCCATAGGGGAAGCTAAGGCTTCTCTTCGTATCTTAAAATCATTACTTGCTGTCGGTCTAGCTAGTAAATTATGGGTTTTTAGATGGTCAAAAGCTGTTGTTTCAAAGATTTGATCCCTTTGCTGACCTGCTGGATCACCCCAAATCTGTATATCCATATTCGGAAATCGGCTGTTAATCTCTGATTTTAAAATATGACAAAAGCGTTCTAATCCCATATCAAAAGTTACAATTTCATGGAGAATATGCCATCTGCCATTCATCATTTTCTGTGCAAAAACAGCAGCAGGGGTTAATCCAAAGTCTAAGCCAATCTGAATAGGAATTTTTTCTTCTACCGCCAAATCATCAACCATACTGTCGTC
>VTLG01011305.1_pt1 | contig 26710 bp, 30 predicted proteins | sample 4694571 | NCBI WGS metagenome assembly VTLG01 (sample SAMN12604809, study PRJNA352737) | marine metagenome | biome: ENVO:00000447; feature: ENVO:00000209|ENVO:00000569|ENVO:01000036; material: ENVO:00002151; isolation source: viral sequences binned using virsorter ...
CTTAATGCCTGCACCGTCCGGATCAACGTACATAGTGTTGTTGCTTTGACGAACTTTCCACGTTCCATCTGCTCTAGGTGTAAGAGTTATTTCTCTAGATGAAGAACCCCCATTGTTATAATTCCAATCACCCCAGTTCCCATCAGCATCTCTTCTGCGGTATTGAATACGAGCACCAGTTGCATTGTATTTACCACCCTCCATTATGATTCTTACACGACCTTCCCTATTCCGTATACTCAACCGTGGCGCTGCTTCTCCATCTTCTCTAACAATCCGAAATTCCATGTTGGGGTCTCTACCTACAAAAGAATTATCTGGACCAAGACTCAAAGCATCTTGAGCCAATTTTCTGATCTTTCTTTTATCGGCTTCTGTCATGTTATTGTTACTAATTCGTTGAGCCATGTCAGCGTCAATCCCTCGACTGTCCATGTTTAGGCTCGGCTGTCTTCCTCTACGATTCCATTCGGCTTCTACGTTTCCGAATCGTTGTCTGAAAGCAGGAGCCTCGAACCGTTCCCTTCTCAGGTCTTCAAGAGCAGGAAGATCCGCTTCAGGAATTTCCGGTTCTGGGATATCAGGAAGAGGGTTCTCAATAACGTTAAGTCGATCTTCTCGACGCAATCTTTCCTTAAGTGACAGACCATATTCACGTTGTTCCGCTATTCGCATTCTTGCTCGACTATGAATACGGTTATGAAGAGCGGAAGCCACAGCAGCATTCAAACGATCTGGATCGTCACGATTCATGCTTAACTCTATTTGCAGATTCATATCTCTAACCGTTGGATCACGATCAGGATTATCCAAAATTGCTAATGCTGCTACCGCATCGTCAATAACTAAATCTAAACGTGCGTCCAATAATGTGGGATCGTCAACTTCGCCTGCATCTATTCTTGCGTCAACAGCGTCAAAAATCCGTGCCTTAGAAGCATTCTCAGGAATATCTAATCTATTGTCGCCCCAGAGGTCACCAGCGGTAAGCCCTTGCACTACACCAATATCTTGAGCATCTACATCGGCTGCACGACGTTTTTCGTCGCTACCGAAAACAGCCTCCATGACAGGAACTAAACCATTTTCTGCATTTCTACCTGCATCTAAATCCTCTGCGAACTTTTCTTTAACTCGTTCCCATCTCGCATTACCTAACCGTTCTCTTACAACGGCTTCAACAGCATTCGCACGCTCTTCTGGACTACCTTCACCTAAAGCAATTTGAAGCGCATCCATCACTTCAGGGTCACCTGAATGAACTATGAGTTCTTCAACACGCTGTTCCTCAGGAGCAATATCGTTATCAGCCCGATTTTTTTCTTGCTGTTCAATATTTGCTCTGCCTTTCTCAGCAAAATCTTCTTTAATTTGATCATTGAAATCGGCAGCACGGTTACGTTGCTCGTCACGACGTTGACGACGATCAGTATCACCAAACTCTGCTCTTGCTCCTTCTTCACGGTCACGACGTTCTTGTCTTTGTTGACCCGCAGCCCTGTCTAAACGATCAAGCCTTTCATCACGACGTTGCCTTCTCTCCGCTCTCCGTCTTTCACGAGAATCATCACCAAAATCTGCTTCACCCTCTTCACGGTCACGACGCTCTTGTCTTCCTTGACCAACTCTCTCATCTAAGCGCTCAAGTCTTTCATCACGACGTTGCTGCCTTTGTTCACGACGTGGGTTTCTTGCTTCGAGTTCGTCTCGTTCTTCGCGATGCCTTGCATCCAAAGCGTCTCGTTCGATTCTGAACTGACGCAATGCTTCAGCACGATCAAGGTCAGCCTGACCTCTTTCTTCATCTCGTTGCGCTCGTGCATCTAAACGGTCTGCTCGTCGTTCACGGCGATCAGGACTTGCTTGGACTCTTTGAATTGCACGTTGTAAACGGGCACGTCGTAAAGCGTTTCGACGGTCAACCGGACCAAAATCCGCTTCTGCACCTTCAGCAATATTACGTTGCCTTAAACGTCCTGCTCCTGCTGCACGATCTAAACGACGAAGAGGTGAAGCCTCTCCATCTCCGGGCTTGTAATCAACCCTACGACCATCACCATCTATAAGCGTGACACCAGCCGTTAACTGTCTTGCACCCCTTGCAAGTCCTCTAAACACAGTACCGTTAGGGCGTTCCCAAATAGTTCCTTCCTGAACAAGCGCATCATTGTCGGCATCTCTAGCGTCAGGATTGTAAGGAGCAATCTTCGGAACCCTTCTTGCCATACCTCCAACTCGACCGCCCCGACCACGCCTTCGACCGCCGGGAGTTACAGCCCGTCGAACAATTTTCACTGCCATTTCAGGATCTTCAGATGCAATAACAAACTTTGCTGCTTTTACATCAATGATTGAATCTTTACTCAACCCATAAGTGTTACTGATACGAATATCTGAAACACTTTTTTTACGAAGAGGAGAATCTCTAAAACCTAAAGACTTGTATTCAATCAATAACGACGCATATTCTGCTCTCTCCACACGTTTAGTAGGAAGAACTTTTTCTGCCGATTCCTGACGAACTAAAGAAAATGGTTTTCTTGCAGATGGACGACGTGGTGCTCTTTCTGAGAGATACAACGAGAAGACCCATCGTGGTACGACTCTGCGTTCACCTGCCGCTGAAAATACGACTACACGTTCGTTAGCATTTTTGATTTTATTAAAATCTGTTTCTACTTGAATGTTTGTTGGGAACTCTCTAGCAAGTTTTTCTATAGAAACAAACGGATTGATTTTGACATCAGGATCTCTGCTTAATGCCGCCCAACGTGTACGAATCTTTGCTGCTGTGTTGGAACCTATGTTTCCTTTTCTGCTTACTCTGACAGAGCCTTCAGGGAAAACATATTGAACTGCTTGAGCACCTTTAGTGAGAAGACGCATTTCGTCTCCTGCAATACCTTTTTTACCAATCTTTGAAGTTACAAAAACAGCATCTTTAAGATTGTCATGATCTTTCATTTTGACTAATTCTTCTGCACTTACACGAGGCTCATAGACGACACCGTCTCTTCGCACAATTCGTGTTGTGTTTCTATTTTCAGATGCATAACTAGTCACATCTTTTACAGAAGATTCACGACGTTTAGTATTTGGTCTTGACTTTGGCTTCATTGCCGCTTCACGAACGACAGCAAAAGGGTCACCTTTTGGTTTTTTAACTATTAAATCTCGTGCCACATCTTCAAGATCTTCGGGCTGTGAACCTTCAAAACGACGAGTGATTTTTCCACGATCAGCAGCAGTTACCGCACCCGGACCTTTCGCAGGAGTGTCATAAATGACCCCTCCACAGTTACTTAATTTAGGATCAGTAAATCTTCCACCATTCAAATAACCCTGAGGGCATCGCAAAGCACGTCCCCCTATAGAAGGACGACCTGCCCCTCCTCCACCAATACCGGGACCAAGTCCGCCACCGCCCGGTGTTAAAGAGCCATAAATCGCTGACCTTACAGGACTGCGATATTTACCCATATCTCCCGGAATGAAAAATGACGCAAGGCTCTGAAGACTTCGACCCATTCGACCGTGTGTGTTGATTAAACCAACCTTTGCATCCATCAAGTCTTCAACGGTTTCAATTTCTACATTTTTTGCATAGTCTTCATCCCATTCAAAAGAACCGGGAATGGGAACAGACTTAAATCCTTGAGCAATACGAGCAGCCTTGTATTCAACTGCATTCTGATCACCATTGATTCGTCGGGTAGACATTCCACCTAAACGTCTATAAAGTCTCCAACTCGCAATTTCCAAACCACCGTCATCACTCTTTTTTCTCCGCCTTCTACGTTTGCCGGGAACAGCACGACGCGCCGCTCCTGCACCAAACCCACGAAGAACAGGACCAAGTTTTCCACCCTCATGGTGGTTACCTTCATTCGGCCATAAGCCCGTAGTTTCATGATGAAGCCACGCACACAATGGTTGAAGTGGGTACAACTCAGGGTGATTAGCGAGAATGACTATGCAACGACGAAATCCACCCGGTTTCCGCATAATGGGTCGCCAGTACTTAAGAAGCCGCTCAAGATTCCCGCGTCTCGGTCCCCGACCACGAAGAATGTCGCCGGTAATCCTCTCCTGCGGGAGTATGTCAATTGCATCCTGAGGTGCTTTGACCTCAAGTTCTTTATCACTCATCACACTCCCTTAGGGTGATTACTTTTTCTTTGTGTTTTTCTTTGCTGCGGCCTTTTTCTTTGTTGGGGTTTTTCCATCTTTGTACGCCTCATTTACATCAGGTGTATCAGGATCATCCTTCACATAATGACCTTTATCGTTTCTCGCCCTTTCACCTGTGGCATCTGCCTCAGGCTCTGGTTCTGGAGCGGGAGCAGGAGCAGGAGCCTCTGGCTCTTCGCCTACATGTACGATCCTTCCCAGATTCGGGTCGAAATAACTTTTCTTATCCATGGTTTAATAACCTTCCATTGGTTTATTACGTTGTGTCATAATCCGCTCTTTTTGTTTTATTACATCCATAAGAGGATCTAACAAAGGTCTACATTCCGGACTATCAATCATTTTGCGATAAGCCATAAGAAGTAAATTCATAGGGTCATCTAAATGCTCATCATCTTTATCATGACGATGAGGTCGTTTTTCCACACGAGTCATAGACCCATCTGGATTTAGCCGTACTACCGCTTTTGCTTCTCCGAAGTCAGACACACGATCACTCCGAGTCCAAATTGTCTTCGACTTCCATCATCTGCATTTCCATCAACGAAGCCTCAAATTGTGCGACTTCAGCAGTCTTTTCTTCTGCCCATGCTTCTGGAATGCGATCAGTTGCTTCAAGAGCCTCTGCTCGTTTTGTGATGTGATCTCTGACATCTTGCGATTTCACACTAGATGCAGCAATAATGACCGTGGACAAATCCGCTTCCGTGACAATCGGATACCGACCGTCTTCCATTGCGAATCCGTCTTCAACCAGTTGTTCAGTGCGTGATGCAGGATAGAGGCGCTTTAATTCAATTTCTGCTTCAAGAACGTCTTTCTCGTTTTGAAGTTCTTTGATCTCTGCGGTCTCTTCCTCAGTTAACTCAATCATGTCTGATCCGAGGAACTGCCCATCTACACCGACGTAAGCGTCATATGACTTGCCATCAACGCCGTCGATTTCGACAACGTAAGCGTCTTCGCCTTGGAAGATGTCAACGTCAACACCGAGTGATTTGCCTTTAACGTTCTTAAGGGCAACCAATTCGGCTTCTTCAAACGAAACAATTGTTGTTCCTTCTGCTTCAGCAGTTTTTTCTTCAACATCACCATCTAGAGCGATCCATCCAAGAGAGGAACCGTTTCCAGCGTAGTAAGTCTCTATGAAGCCATCATCAGTCTTGAGATCCAAAACAAAGATGTCGTCTTTAGGTGCATAACCTGAATCAACAACTTCACCCTTGAACTCTTGTTCAGCCAAAATTTCGATCTCCAACAATCCGGGAAGACCCTTCTCGCTGGCACATCCACCACGACAGAAGTTGCAAACATCTCCTGTGCGAACATTTCTTTCTATTGCACAGAGATAATCTGTTCCACCAATTGACTTAACGTCTGTTCCTAGCCTTTCAAGACGATTACCAACAGCACCTTGATCAAGATGATCGTAAATGCTCATTGTTTCTGATTCGTCTTCTTTGCCAACAAGTATTGCGGTTGGCATTTGTGGAGCAGGAACCTCTTCTTTTTCGTCGTCATCGTCACCATTAGCAAGAGCAATCAAACGAGCAAGACGATTCTTACCGGGCTTTTTACCCCAGCCTTTACCGTCGTCGTCATCTTCATCTTCCATCTCTGGCATCTCTGGCAGTTCAGGTACCTCAGGAAGATCTTCTTCCATGTGGTCTGGAACGTGGACTTTTTCATCGTCATCTACTTCAACGACGTAAGCCTTCATGTCTTCAGTGATGTCTTCAGGACGCATCTCCACCACGATGACCCTTTTCTTTGGGCCACCTTCTTTAGCGTCTTCAATTCCACCCGGAGGCTTCATTAATTCTTCTGAGTCATCTTCTTGATCTTCGTCATCTACGACTACACGATCATGAGGGAATCCCATAAGAGTTGCTGCTTTTTCGTCTGTCTCTTCACCTTCGGCAAGGACTTCTTCGACTGCTTCCGCAACTTTTTCTTCCATGTCTTCTTCAGCGTCTTTTTCTTCCAGTGCTTCTGGTTCTCCATCTTTTGCTTCTGTTTCATCAGACGCTTCTGCTTCATCAGATGCTTCGTCGGATGCTTCTGCTTCATCGGATGCTTCTTCTGATGCTTCTTCTGAATCTTCTTCATCTTCTTCTTCGGTGGACTCTTCTTCTTCACCACCTTCAGAATCATTTGACGCGTAACTAGACACATCTGCTTTGGTATCTGCGTCGTCTTCCAAAGAAGCCGCAACCTCTTCTAACGCAGCAAGTTGATCCTCAAGAGTTTTTTCCTCAGTCTCAACTTCTTCTGTATTGTTTTCTTCAGTCATTTTTTGACTCCTATTGGGCAGGCTCGTTAACTAACCATTCGATGTTTGACAAAGCCTTACCCATTGCGTGGGCAACGCTCACTTTTACTTCCTCGTCTTCCGGCATAAGAACTTCAAGAGTCTTTACCCCAGAGGCGAATGCTTCAGGAGTTGGGAACTTAACCGCAACTCCTTTCTCAACCAATGCTTCTACAACATCGGCTATTTCGTCTTCCGTTTTACATTCAAAGGGAAGACTTTCAGAATATGTGTCATACGATCCTGCTATAAGAACCTTCTCTTCTGGTTCTTTACGCTCAAGTGGACCTGATGAAGGTTGAACTTCAGAAATAATACTTTGAAGTTGTTCAATTACTGAATTGATCTTTTGCACACTTTGAGCAGAGATCTTTCCGGAACCGCCTTTTTCTTCTGTTTCATCAACATCAGTTTTGACTGAACCGCAAGCACCTCCACAACCACAACCTGCACCTTTTGTTTCCTCGTCTAGAACTCGAACAAATGTTTCGAGAACAGCAGCCTTTGGCTGAGAAAACAAAAACTCTTTCTCCTCTTTATTGAAAGAGTATGAAATAACCCACGTCTCATCATTTTTTGTTACAACAGCCTTTGCATCATCAAAATCCCATAACGTGGCATCTTGATCAAAAGCAGTGTTAATTGCTTTTTGAAGCATTTGTTTTAACTGTGTAACTTCCTCATCTGTTTCCAAAGCCTTTTCTTCCATAGGCTCTGTAAAATCTTTTACTGCACAAAGTTCACCGTCTTTACCGCATTCGGCGTTTTCATTACCTTTAACGGAAAGCGTTCCTGTCAACTGATTGGCTCCATGTAGAACTGGAGATACTTCATAAAGTTCTACCTCTTTTAAAACATTTGCTTGATGTTGTGAGTCATAATCAGCATCAAGTGTTTTATAACCGATACTCCATTCTTGTTCCTCACCAAAGAAGTTGACATTTGCGAAGGCTTCTTTCCCTCGCTGAGAATTCATATTGAATTGAACTCGTGCATACACCCCTCCCACGCCTGCTTTTCTCATCTTTTCAGGAAGACGTTGATCACGAGGAGGTACTTCAAAAATATCCAACACTTTTCCAATAGGCTCATTCCAATTGTGTCCCCATACGACACGCGGTTTACGACGCTTTAATGAAGCATCAAAAGCACCGGGAACGATGATGTCCCCAACTGAGTCTTTATTACCGATAGCAGCGACAAAACACTCAACAATGCCTTGCGCTTTGTCAATATTGACTTGACCTGCACGAGCCTTAAATTGAATATCGCTTACTTCAGTATCATCTGGAAAAGTAAGTGTTGACATAGTTGTACCTCACATAGAGAACTAGAAAGATAGTACAACTGATTTGTATGCCAGTGGTGAAGAGTTTACTAAAACTACTTTTAGTAAAGTCGTTTATTCTCCGAATCTAATCAGACAACGACAATTAATAACTAATTCTGGTGGGGCTAAAGGGTCACCGGGGAACCTCAAAATCGCCCCTGATTTAAAACTATCCGCTATTTCAACTGTTTTATTCTCAATAACAGCGTGTCCAGCCCTTACTTTTGTGTCTTTTCGAGTAATCCACGTCTTATTTGTAGCCCCAGCACGCTTCCCGCCGAAGAACAATCCAGCGTTATATGCCGCATTACTCTCAACTTCAGAAGTCAAAGCCAGTCTTTTTGTCAATAAAGCACCGAAAACAGCAGCAACACTTGTTCCCAGCATCGCCATTTTCGCTGAAATAGACGCTTCCACCTCATCATCACCGACTAAAAGAGCCGCTAAAAGAATCGCAGCAGCCAATTCTTTCCTAGTTGTATCGTTAACAGACTGAGCACGTTCGACTTGAGAAGTCACATATTCTTGAACTTCCTCCTCAGTCGTATCCATTTTCTCATCTGATTCCTTTAAGGCTGTAGTCGCAGCCTCAAGCATGGCACCTTCTATAACGGGTCCAAGATCTTCTTGTAACTGTTTATTCCAAATGTCTATATCAAAGATATTTTCAACCTTTAATTCGCCACCACTTAACAATCTTTTTGCCTTTGCGCCAGTTACTTTTTCTGTAACTACTCGTTCTTGTCTTTGAAAGTATCTTTCAAGAGCACGACTAAAGATTGCTTCCCAACGGTCAACATCTTGTGCTGCCTTTGTTTCCCATGTTTCTTCTAAATCAAATCGTTTAACTTCAATATCTTCTGGTTCCCCTTCTTTAGGGAAAGCACCATCAGGTAATTCTGGTTCTTCAACCGGATTCGGTGGAGGTATAGGTGGAGCGCCTTCAGGGGCAGGAGCAACTTCACCTTCCATAGGAGGCATTGGCATACCCGGAGCACCCGGAGCGGCAGGCATTGCCTCTTCTTTAGGCATTGGTTCTTCTGTGTTACCAATTGGTGCCAAATTAGGACTAGCCAACATGGAGTCCGCTAAGTACGAATCTACTTTCGGTTTACCTGTTTTCTCTCGATATTCGTTTGGAGTTATAAGTCCATTCTGAACTTCATTCAAGTAATACCTGTCACGTTCTTGTTTGCCCATTTCCAATATCGGCACAGTAGACGTATCGAACGTAACATAATAGTTATCGTCCAATATGTCTAGCCCTCTTGAAATCAATTCAAGGTGGGGGTCCATAGTTTCACCCCAAAACACACGACCTTCTTCAGCAGCATTAGCGAAAGTTCGCCCTGAAGCATTTCCAATTATTGATTCCGGAACTCCGAATGCCGCAAGAATTTCTTCTTTTGTAATTTGTCGAAGCGTGTCCCACGCCGCGTCTCTTGGACTTGCCGCTGTGTCAACGAAATCTGCTCCATCATCGGATGAGATAACACCGATCCCACCAGTCCTAGAAAGATTCCCCCTAAACCTTGCCGCGAGTTCTTGCTTGTCATCTTCATCTATCTGACCTCGTAAAACTAGAAGACCGCCCGGTCGTCCGTCATTTAACAAAAAATTTCGATTATAAAGTTTTGCTAACTGCTCTGTTTCGATTGCAACACCTGCTGACTCCATAGGTGTCATTGACAGATAAGGATCAAGCGGATGAGGACGACGAATCCAAATTACATTCTTCGGATTAAGTCGCTGCTTTTTACCTCCGGGTAGTTCTATCTCAAACGCTGAAACAAACTTTTTTTGATCAGGAACAGGAGCCGTACTTTGAGGAGGCAACAAATGCAAAGCAACAGGTGCTCCTCCGCGACCTCTAACTATTTCTATAAAGGCTCCACGAGTGCTCATCAATAATTGTGATGAAAGTCGATAACGAAAAGCAAAAGAACTTTCACCATCATTAGAACGTTGATTTAAAATATCTGTTAACTCTTTGTTCTCTCTCTCTCGTGGAACTCTTTCCCCGAACGGAGAATTGTCTTCAAGAAACATGATAGGCAGACGTGCCTGATTACTAGCAATAGCGTCTATAGCCCTATATACCCAAGTAACCTTTCCAAGACCTTCTCTATATGCACGTTCTATGTCCCATCCATCAGAGTAGGGCTTGCCGGTAATACCAGAGTTATAAGATATGGGTGCACCGATAGAAACAGACTTTTTCTCTGTGCCACCACCTAATGCTTTATTCCCGATATTCCAAGCCATATTTATTCAGCACCTAACAAATAGCCGTATACACCTAAACTAAGACCCCACGAAACGAGACCCCAACCGATGTCAAATTGTGCAAAACCTAAACCTAATAGTATTACAGCAGATACCATACAGACATGAGCAATAGTGGATCTGGAGAAAACAGTTTTAAAGTCCATAACAGTTACTCTCCATTAATATTAGGTATACGGCTAGTGAAAGTGTAACGCACAATGGCAGATTGGACAGACATCTATGACTTCCTTCAGCCAAAACCTCCATTGTTTTGTCCTGAAGAACCATCTTTAACTCAAAAAGCCTTTCTAAGATCATCTCATTTAGAAGCACTTTTCGGAGGAGCCGCTGGTGGCGGCAAATCTTCTGCGCTTCTTATGGCAGCATTACAATATGTCGATATCCCAGACTACTCTGCAATTCTCTTTCGCCGTACATACGCTGACCTTTCTCTTCCCGGCGCTCTTATGGACAGATTTCTTTCGTGGGTTAAAGAACACGACGAAGTCAAATGGAACGGTGCAACCTATGTAGCCACATTTCCATCTGGAGCACGAATTACATTTGGATACTTAAACAATCAAAATGATTATCTTCGATACAAATCATCAGAGTTCCAATTCATAGGTATGGACGAGGTGACCGAAATTAGAGAATTTGATTACCGTTATCTTTTTTCGCGTTTGCGTAAACCAAACAGTGGTCCTCTGTCAGAAGTTCCTCTTCGGATGAGAGCAGCATCCAACCCTGCACCCAATTGGGTTAGACAAAGATTCATCACAGAAGCGGAAGAATCAGAAGATCGAGTGTTTGTCCCTAGTTTTCTAGATGACAATCCGGGCATTGACCCAGTCTCTTACCGGCGGGCGTTACAGGAAATAGATCCGATAGAAAGACAGCGTCTTGAAAATGGCGACTGGTGGGCAGTGACTTCAGGTTCTTTGTTCGACAGAGAATCTTTTATAATTACAGAACCTACAGACCTTCCCGATTTCACCAACCCAGAATGGTGTCGCTTTTGGGATCTTGCCGCAACGGAACCTTCGCACGTCAATCCAGACCCCGACTTTACTGTTGGAGTGTTAGGGGCGTTTGATAAAGGTGTCTTTTACATAATTGACATACAGAGGGTAAGAAAAAAAGGCGCAGACATAGAACGCCTAATCGCAGAGACTGCTCAGATGGATGGACCACATGTTCCCATCAGAATGGAAATGGAACCCGGAAGTAGTGGAAAGAATTTGATTGACCAATACGCTCGCTACGTCTTACCCGGTTCTGACTTTTTAGGGGTTAGAGCCACTGGAGATAAAACTACACGAGCACGACCTTTTGCCGCTGCTGTAGCAAACAGCAATGTTCGCCTTGTCCGAGGGCCATGGATATCCGACTTCTTAGACGAAATGGCTACTTTCCCTGAATCAGCATGGCACGACGATCAAGTTGATGCCACTTCAGGGTGTTTCAATGAAGTTGCAGGGTTGGGGCACAAACAAAAAGGGCGAATTTCGATAATAGTTTGAATTAGGTCTTGACAAAACCGAGAGACTCAGGATACGGTCGATCCCTTACAACTTAAATCCGTCATCGGCACAGTGTTTTCCATGGCAACGGTCTCTGTGAACCTGCCTGTCGCCTTACCAGCGTCATTCGCCCGTAAGAAGGGCTTGGATTTTCACGCCCTGTGGTAGGGCGCACTGAACTACACTTTGTGGTGGAACTCGGCAGCAGTCAGCACCAACACCAGAATGGAAATTGGACAAAGTGTGGATGCCCGCTGACCGACACATTCTTTCATTCGGAATACTAGGTGCCTGTTACGACCGCTCGATAACGATACGGAGTAAATTTTGGCTTCTCCTTTTGGAGGGCCAAAAACTCTCAACTCATAACTCACAGAGTAAACAAGTTAGAAACATTAAAAAATATAAGTTTTTATAAACATAATTATAAAAAGAGGAAACTATCGAACATTTGTTCGCTTAAAACCTGCTCCAAAAATATTTTGCGATTTCTCGTTCGTAACTGTCAGACCAAGACCGACGATCTGTTAGGTAGCGATATGACTGACGGGGTTTTAATGCCTGTACTGCTTTTTTAAGTCTAGTTTTCATTACTTCTTTCTTACTTGTCGTGCCAAAACCAGCCAATAACGATACAGGACAAAAATCTTTTCAATTGGTAAGTTGCCAACTGTTAACTGGTTGGTTGTCACATCCTTGCTTTAAAATTACAGAACTGGTATTTTGGAAGAAATATCTTATTACTAGCCAGAAGAGAGAAAGGCATATGGGATTACAAGAAGAAATCCAAGAAACTCTTGAACGTCTTGATGAAGCGATTCATTACGAGCGTTCATCTGAAGACCCCGAAAGAACTATTCGGCTCATACACTTGGGATTTGTGCTTAACGAAGCCAAGAAGTATGTAACTTCATTACAGAAAGAAGCAACATCGCTTCTTCTGGACTCTGAATGGGATCAAACTCCATATCAGAGCCAGCAGTTTTCAATGGAAACGAAAACCGGAAACCCACGAAAAAAGTGGGATCACATGGCATTAGCCAATGTGGTTGCTAAAAGAATTCATGATCGCAGTATTGACATGGACACCGGAGAAGTAACGAAAACCGCTCAACAACAAATCCAAGAACTTTTAGAATACGCATCCCCTTCTTACTGGAGGGTTACAGCGTTAAAAGAAATAGGAATTGATCCTGACGATTACTGCGAAGTACAAGACCCAATAACTAACTTAATTTATAGGAGCAATGAGGAAACAAATGGCTGAGAAACTACAGGCTGATGATTTAGCCGAACCTTTTGATGAAACTCTCATCTACCAACGAAGCATCGGTGGTAGGAGTTTTGATTACGTCGCTGTGGCGGAATACATCGCACGACTGAATAAAGCCTTAGGACCGGGCAACTGGAACATGGAAATCCTTAAGTGTCATGTTCAACCAGAATATAAAGACAGTGTTATTGCTCATGTTCGAGTAACAGCCAATGTCGATGGACAAATGGCGGTAAAAGAAGCATATGGCGGTGCCAAAGTCAAAATGATGAAACAAGGTGGGGTGATGGATCTTGGTAACGATTTCAAGTCCGCCGTTTCTGATGCTTTCAAAAAAGCATGTCAAGGCTTTGGAATTGCTCTACATTTGGCTCGCAACGAAGAAGCACTAGCCCTAGAAGTTGAACAGTCTTATCCTGTCGAAGCAGAACAATGGCAAGTATTTGCTGAGAACTTCAAATCTTTGGATGATGAAAAGAAAGACATCTTTCGTGATTGGTTTAAAGAACAAGGATTTAAAGAAGCAAAGCCAAGCCGTTCAATGAACCAAGACGACTTTGCTAAATGTCAAGTAGAAGTTATCCGTTTAGCCTTCAACGGCGAATACACAGAAGAGGAAAAATACTGATGCCATTAAAGAACAGCATCAACAACGATATCCACGATCAGGGTGCAGATTGCTACACCCGTGGAGCCATTCAGCGGGCTAGAGGGGACGACCCTAAAGGTTCGTGGTATGTATTACGGCATAAGAAAGGAAAAGAGAATGCCAAAACAAAATGAAACTATTTCTTTCTTATTTGGCTATCCAGTAGTTGTTCCGACAGAAAGAGAAGATCCGGATACGTGTGATGAATTGCCGTCATTTGGAATGTCATTTCTGGAGAAAATGAAAAATAAATAATGGCAGCGTTAGAACTCCCTACGCATTTGTCTGCCTCTAGCATTTCAACGTATGAACAATGTCCGTTGAGGTACAGGTTTTCACGAATAGATCGGATTCCTGAACCAACTACGCAACCAATGATTTTGGGAACATTTGTTCATGAAATTCTAGAAGACCTGTACAAGTTGCCTTCCGCAGATAGAACTATTCCAGAAGCACGTTCAATTGCTCGTGTCCTTTGGGAAAATAAGTTTAAAGAAGAAGTTGCCACTTTAGGAATCACCAAAGAAAAAGCAATTAACGATTTTCGATGGAGTGCTTGGTGGTGTGTGGAAAACGTTTTCTCTATGGAAGATCCGACGGCTGTCAAGATTCGTGGAATTGAGGACGAGTTTTCTGCCCACATAGAAGATGTTCCTCTCTTGGGGTTCATTGACCGTTGGACAGAAGAAGCCGATGGATCTATTACAGTAACTGACTATAAAAGCGGGAAAGTATCTAAACCAAAGTATGAAGGAGACAAAATATTTCAGATCATACTTTACGCAGAGATGTTGGAACGCTTAAATAATATAGAAGTAAACAATGCTGAAATAATGTATGTGAAGTTCAAAGAACGAAAAAGATATGCCCCTACACCAGAACGTAGGGAAACGGTATTAAAAATAATTAGACAAACATGGGATGGCGTAGTGAAAGGTTGCAATACAGGTGTTTTCCAAACAAAAACAGGACCACTTTGCAATTGGTGTGCTTATAAGAACATTTGTCCGGCTTGGTCTTGAGGATTAAAAAATGGATGATTCTACTTTTGATCGCTTAGTGTCCGAGGATGTCAAAAATCTTTTATCTACAGAAAAATCTGACTTTCTTCGTTTACCAGAAAACCAAGAACGTTGGAAAGGTTCCCTTCTCCAATTAATAACAAACTTAGATGAACAAATTTCTGACCTTTCTCAAGATGAAAACATAGCCATCAAATCACTTCCAAGTCATATGGCTACTGAATACAAAATCAATAACGATGAGAAAAGAACAAAAATAAGTCGGTTTCGTTTTTATGTAATGCAAAAGATCTCTGAAGTTGAAAAATTAATTGCTTTAGGTGAAGCAGGCGACACAGAAAAAGAACTTTCTTTAGCACAATTTCTTAAAAAAGCGATTGAAGAACACAAGCGTCTTATGTCGGAAAATCAATTTGAAGCAACACCCATAGATAAGGCTTTATGGTCATGCACTTCTGGTGAATGGGGATTCATTGACATGGATCACAAAGTCAGCAAGTGGATTGACTAATATCTGTTAAATGGGATGTAATTACAAAGTCGGTTTCGCTACAGCGGATTGGTCTCAAAGCGTTATAGAAGAAGATGGAACTCCCACTATGGGAGGTTCGGGATGGATTCGCATAGGGCAATATCGTAAATATCTCCCTGATCTCAATAACGTTATTGGAACATTGGTATTCAATAACAGTTTAGGAATATTTGGAGTTACAGACTGGGAAGAAGAGCATCACTTTGATTGTGAAATCATCTACATGCAACGATGGATGTTTGACTCAATAGGTGAAAATATAAAAATTGCTAGGAAAAATGGTCAAACAATTATTAATGATTTAGACGATTGGTACTGGGGGCTTCACACAACCCACTTTGCCAAATCTAAAGTTGACCCAAGACTCAACAAAGACCAAAACATTGTTCACTACCGAAACGCCATCGCCAATTCTGACCTTGTTGTAGTTTCAACTCCCTTTCTGGAAGAAAAAGCAAAAACCAAACTTGGTGCCAAGAACGTAGTGATTTTAGAAAACCATGTTGATTTCGATAGGTTCACTCCACGGAAACATCAAGAAGGCAAAACAATCATCGGTTGGCACGGTTCTACTGGACACAGAAGCGACGATTTAAACGAATTAAAAGGGATTTTTCCTCAACTGCCTGAAGAACAATTTTCTTTCCACCATACGGGATACTACGGAGGTCATCCCACATTCTGGGAAGAAACCGGAGTGACACAACAACGAGTAAGTCTTTACCCAATGGTTTCACCTACAAAACTTCCTCGAATGCTTCCATTCGACATAGGTGTCTGTCCATTAAATGACATTCCTTTTAATCACGCTAAATCGTGGATAAAACCTCTCGAATATGCTGCTGCTGGTATTCCCTTTGTAACTTCCAAAGCCCCTGAGTATTTTCGCTTTAGAGAAGAATACGGAGTGGGACGAATAGCAAGAAAATTCATTGAATGGCAAAGGGCTTTTAGAGCACTTTCCGATCCAGAAGTCCGTGCTGAAGAAGCACAAAGAAATTGGAATGCAGTCCAAAACTTAGATGTCAAAAAAGGTGCACTAAGATTAGAAAAAATCTTAGAAAGTGTTAGATGAGTAATATTTACGGCAAAGGTGCAAAAGGAAGAGCCACTAAACTACATGCACAAATTGTCAGGTCAAAAGGTAGTTGCGAAAGATGCGGAGCAGGTGAACAATCCTTTTTGCAGTGTGCACACATTATTAGTCGTAAATATTCATGGACTAGAACTGATTTAGAAAATGCTTTTTGTTTATGTGCTTCTTGTCACCGTTTTTTTACAGACAATCCTGTGGAGTTTGGGATCTTTACTATTGACAAAATCGGGGACGACAAATTTGACGAACTTATTGAAAAACGAAACTGTATTGACAAGTTCGACTGGGAAGAAGAAGCAGACAGACTTAAAGTAATAGCCAAAGAGGAAGGGCTTATATGAGGACGGCACCAATAACCCAAGTAGATGTAGAAGAAAACATCTTAAGACTGACAGAGGAATTAGAAGACCATACCGAAGCATTTGAAGTATTAGCCATAGATCAATCTAAAAAAGAAGCACGATATAAAGGATCGTGGGCTAAAGAATACCTTGCCGCTCAAGGGTCTATTAAAGAACGAGAATCGTGGGCAGACTACAAACTTGCCGACGAACTGTATGACGTAAAAATGGCAGATGCCCTATTGAAAGCAAAAAAAGAAAAACTAAACTCAATTAGAACCGCTCTTGATTCTCTTAGGACTCTTGCCGCTAACGTAAGGGCACAAACATGAATCATAAAGTAAGTCCAGATTTACAAAATCTTCTCACTCCAATAGAAGACTTAAAAACACTTCCCAAAAACCCTCGCAAGGGAAACATAGAGGCGATCACTGCGTCTTATAACGAATTTGGACAAGTCAAACCAATTGTTGCAGTTGAAGACGAAGATGGAACATCAACAGTCATTGCCGGAAATCACCAGTTGGAAGCCGCAAAAAAACTTGGATGGACACATATGGCTGTCCTCAACGTTCCCTTTGATCACGAAAAAGCAATTGCATACGCATTGGCAGACAACCGAACTTCAGATTTAGGAACAGAAGACTCAGGGCTTCTCCACGAAATGCTTTTGTCTGTAGTCGAAGACATGCCTCAGTTTTTTGAAGAACTCGGTTGGGATGATTTTGAAATAGCAACTATTGAAGTACCAGAAATAACGACGATAGAAACAAGCAATGATGGTTGGACTCCACCCGTTATAGAGCCTCCAGTTGCTCCACCTGCTACTGCTGATGAAGAGACGATGAAATCATTAGTGACACAAGGTGCTACTACAACTGGGTCAGCAGGAGCAAAAACTGTTATTCAATACACACTCGTATTCAATGATCCCGAACAGCAATCTGATTGGTACAACTTTTTGCGTTATTTAAAATCGCATCCTGATTATGCAGAACTTTCTACTACTGCTTCTCAGGTCAATGCCTTTATTAAACGACACATATCTCCTACTGATTAATAGTTATTTTACAAGTCAATTCTTTACCTGTTTCCGTTTTAGCGGACGATGTAATTTGCAACTGAAGAGCCTCAATTAGAATGCTTGTTAACTCTTCAAAATCAGTTCTAACTTCATCCTCGTCTTCATCATCAAATTCAATTAGATCCATGTAAACACTCACCAAGTGTTCATGAACTAACAGTAGAGAATCATCAGGTTTTTGCATTTTCGCTCCCTTGCATTGTCTCTATAACCACGATACACTTTTTATGGCAGAGCAATCAACGATTATGTATTAGGAGATTAATATGGCACGCTCATCCGCAGATATTACTGTTAAAGGTAACAACGTCATTGACGTAGAACTTAAGTTCGCTTCCAGTGGTACCGCAATGCTCAAATTGCGACTCGCTGTAGAACGGTGGAGACGACAAAACGATCAGTGGGAAAAGACAAATACCTCTTTTGTGAACATTCAACTTTGGGGCGATCTTGCAGAACAAACAGCAGGAATTGTTCAAAAAGGTATGCGTTGTGAAGTAAAAGGATACTTGGAAGAACGCAGTTGGGAAACTGACACAGGTGAAAAGCGTTATTCAACACAGGTGGTTGCACAAGATGTTTTGATTCCTGTAGAGGACATTGAAAGCATGGTGCGAGTACAACGCAACAAGGATGGAAACAATAGTGAACGTCCTGCTGTTCAAATGAAAACACCAGCGGCTACACCCGAAGGAGACCCCTTCGATGAGGAATTGGACTTCTAAGCCATCTATTGATGTAAAGTATTCTTCATGCTAGAAGTACAAGACCACACGCAAGGCGAATACAAACGCGGCGCTGAACTACCTTTTAACGGCGCAAAACTTGTTTTAGAAACAACAGAACTAGAAGATCCTCAAGTTGCTATTGCAGGATACAACCGTGACCCGAAAGGGCATCGTCCTCACTATGTGGTCGATCCTGTGGGTTACAACATCTATAAACTTTCAGATTCTCAATACTCTGTAATAGGAAGTTACGACCCGACACAACCACAGCGCACTTCAAGGTGTGTTTTTGTTGCTATTTGCAAATCAGAAGTGATAAGTCTTTCAGACGAACATTCTGTGAACTTAGGTCGCCTTCTTCGTGCTTTGTGTGACATAGAAGGAGTTCCTGCTATTACATGGGAAGGTCAACCCGGTGACAAAATGGGTGTTGACACTCTCAAGAATTTTGAAGGAATCGTAGGATGGTACGCATTTCCGGGATTTGCTGAGGTTAAAAGTCCGGGTCATCTTGATTGGGCAAAACTTAACGATGGGTTGCAAAACTATGATGCTCCTGATCGTTTGGGTATTTCCGGTTTTGGTGAAATTGAAGTCTTTGAAGTAGATAAAGAAGACGCAGTTGAAACAGCAACCGATGATTTAGAGACATTGAAAGTCGCTGAACTTAAAGAAATCGCATCAGAACTAGACATAGATTTCAAGGGAATGAAAAAAGCGGAATTAATAGACGCTATTACTACAGCACGGGCTTAATCTATTAGTTGCAATAGGCACTAATTTACATCAAATATGATTAAGTTCTTGTCTGCCAAGGCATAGACGAAGGTTTGGAGGGGGAAGCCGAACTATGCGCTTCCAAATTATGCCCACGGTTCCGCAGTCCCCCTCCTTACCCGTTAGCCCCCCTTCCTGAACTCGGTTCTAAGAACATCAGTAAAATAAAGATCCTTATTGATGTCTCCTTGTTCGCAAAGATCGAGCATTTGTTTAATGTCGTCGGAAGTTCTTAGTCCAGAAACAACAAGAGCATTGGCGATATCACGCCATACTTCTCTTCCTGCTCTGGGTTTTTGCTTTTTAAAAAACCTATTAAGTAACTCTTTCTGAGGACGAGTTACCCAAATTGGTACTCTCGCTCTCATACTGTGTGTTTTTTCTTTATTCATTTTCCTCCTTTCTTCCTTGAAATCGTCTCTCTCAATCGCCTCCTTGTATTGCCTAAACCAATTTTCATCCCATTCGGGTTCTGGTTCTGGCATTTCATCACGAAGCAGGTCGTCTTTCAGAGCCTCCACCTCGTATAAGTGATCGAGTTCCGTGTACTCGTCTGATTCAGGAAATGTCTTATTTAATGGCATTATTACTCTCTTTCTGCTCCTCTTCGGGAGCGTTAATGGAGTCCGTTAACTCAAAAGCATCTTCAAACAGTTTGTTTGAGTTGAAATGCCCATGAGTATGTGCAAACTCATTTTCTGTGTCCTGAAGAGACCCTTTGTGAGGGGCAACTTCAAGACAAAGATCTGTTACTGCGTCTGAGATCAGAGCAGTTATAAACTCAGGGAAATCCCCAAAATGATGGTTCAACATGTAGAGCATCTGCGGCCAAATACCGCTACCCAGATCAGGTACGTCATCATCTTCAGGATCGTTACAGTCCAAAAGATCCCACGACCTGTCTTTGTTGATTAGCCATGGTGCGATCTTTTCAAAATAAATAGCAGTTCTGATTACATCGACTTTTGTTAAAAGTGCTTCGTGTCGAAGAAGGACACCTATTTCTGCACCCCAACCGTAATTAGTTGAGTCTTCAATATCTGTATCTTCAATTTTCATATTTACCTCCTTGAGGTCTCTTTTTTATTCACATGTAAATCAATGTGAGTTGTTTGTCGTATTGGGACATCTTTTTTCATAATTTTTCCTTTTATGACTTATATGGAGATACAAGCCTGCAAGGGCGCGACAAAACCAGAAAATTTTTAGATAAAAAAACGAACATACTTATTTGATCTTTCGACTTAAATCCTTAACAAAATTTTCGCTAAGGCGCGTTGACTTTAAGCCGAAGTATTTGTCCAGCGGACTTCGGCAGGATACGTCAGAGGTATCCCCGCGATCAAAAAAGTATGGACTGTTACCTTACCAAGCGTCCAACCTCTTTGCAACCGACTGAAGTAATCTGATACAAATGCCACGCAAACGACTCTTCCTAGACATGACAGTCTTAGAAGCAGCGCGAGAACGCCTTCGCCATGTTTACGACACATTCGATACCGTGGCAGTTCAATTCAGCGGAGGTAAAGACTCCTCAGCCGTACTTCTCTTAGCCAAAGAGATTCACGAAGAACGAGGACTCGGACCAGTCACCGTCATCTTCAGAGATGAAGAAATGGTTTCCCCCTCTGTAATTAGGTACATCGAATACATCAAAGATCTCCCATGGGTGAACATGGAATGGTATTGCCTTCCTATGGGACAAGAAATATGGGTTCTCGGTAGGAGAGAATACGTTTTACTTTGGTCTGCACAACGAGAAAGAGAAGGTCGCCTAGTTAGAGACATTCCTCCTTGGGCGATCACAGCACAACACTTTGGATTAACAAACGACGAAGTTGTCCCAGAACCTGTGGACTATTACACGATGCAAGGAAAGCAAGGACAAGTTGCTTTTCTAACAGGGATTAGAGCCAACGAATCAATGATTCGCTACAGGTCAGTTGTTCAAAAACTCCACGAAAATTACATCAATCGTCCTTACCGACTAAGCAAAGCCATACCTTTAAGACTTGTTAAACCAATTTACGATTGGACTACTGACGATGTTTTGAAGTACGTCGCAGTGGATAACGATTTTCCATATTGTGAGTATTACGACTATGCGGCTATGTCAGGGGCTAATACCAGAGTAGGTATCCCTCTGCATTCTGTAGCGGCTCGCAGGTTGAACGATGTTGTAATTACAGAACCAGAATTTTATGACGACCTTTATCGTGCCTTTCCACACATAGAAGCACAAAGAAACTTATGGAAAGATTTCGACATAGAAGAATTGATTGCTTCATACGCTAGTAATGAATGGGATGGTGTACGCAGTTGCATTAATGACAATATGTTGTCAGATGGCAAGCATAAAGATGCCATGAAGTTTGCTGCCGAGTTTAGAAAAAAACGCAAAAACGATCCTTATGGTTTTCCAATAGATCATCTAATAAGAACTCTTCTTCTCAACGAGTTCAGACATTCTGCTCCGTCACCTGTTGGACCAAAAACCCGTGCTCATCGAATGAGGCTTGCAGCCCTGCAAGATGCTGATGATTTAGATAAAGTAGATGACCTGATATGAAAACAGTAGTTAAACCAGAAAATCTTAAAACACCCAATTGGAGAACAACTCACATTCTTCGTCCTGATTTGACTGGTTTAATGGAATCAATCAAAACTTTTGGAATTCTTTACCCATTGATTGCGATGGAAGATGGAACGATCATTGATGGATACGCTCGTTGGGTTGTTGCTCACAGGCTGGAAATTCCAGAAATTCCTGTTGTTTTCAAAGATTGCAATCAAGTAGAAGCAATCATATTGCATATTCAACTTAATCGTTCCCGTGGACAAGTCATTCCCTATGCTCTTAGTCGTGCTATCCGCAAACTTGCTGTTGCTATGGATGAAAGAGAAATAATGAACTCTTTGAACCTAACGGCAGATGAGTTTGATGTTTTGATAGATGGCAGCCTTGTAAAGAAACGAAAAGTACAAGAACATGACTACAACGCGGCTTGGGTTCCAATTGAATCTAATTCCACTGAAGATTTTCAGATAGAAAAACCCCCAACTCCTGACAAATAACTGTAATCTTCTGATATGCCAGATTTGTCAAGTCTTATACCCAGCGAACTAGAAATCACACTGCACTTAGGTACAGATGTTTGGATTGCATTAGCAATCTCGTATGTAACTTTTCTTGGTTACTGGAAGTGGCGTACCACTCAGTAAGAGCGGACTGTAGCGCAGTTTGGTAGCGCATCCGACTGGGGGTCGGAAGGACGAGAGTTCAAATCTCTCCAGTCCGACTGTGCGACATCGCACTGGAAGAGTACGGGCTAGAAGTACACCCGCCTCTTCCGTTGTGCGGATTGTCACCTCCTAGCCTGCCAAGGTTCCGAATCGGGAACCAACTTGTGGGTTATGTGCGAAATATTACTAGGTCTATATCAAGAGGGAAGAAAGTCTTCCATAAGACTCGCAGCATTTATCTCTTTTAAGTCCTCTATAGAACCATCAGTAGCAGCATCAACTATTGTGCGTTTATAATTGATGAGTTTAAAGACTTCTTCATCAATAGTTCCTGCCGCAAGAGCATGTGTTATTTGGACTGATCCTGTAGTTCCTATGCGGTGTATGCGTGCAGAGACTTGGTCTACATCTGCTGGTGTCCACGGGTGCTCTACAAAAAGCATGTCTTGTGCTGCCGTAAGTGTGTGACCCGTTTTAGCGGCTTGTATTGACAGTACGATTACAGGAGCCTCTTCAGCATCCTTCTCCATGAAAGTTTCTTTAGCGGCTTGAACTTCTTCAGATGTCATTCCGCCTTGAATTTTCAATCCTCCATATTTATCTGCCAACAAATCAACAATTTCTCTATGGTGAGCGGCAAGCACGACTTTTCGCCCCTCATTGATTCGACTTTCAACCCATTCCTCTACAGCCTTCAGTTTAGATTTAGCCGCAATCTTTTTCAGCACAGACAATTTAATTAAGTGTTCGTGGGCTTCTGCCGCAAACTTGGCTCTAACAGCAGCACTCTTAGGGTCTTTCCCTAATTCTTTTGCTAACTCCGCAGCACGTTCAGCAACAAACTTTGCAATATCTTTTTCGGCTTTGCCGTATTCAGCCAAATGTTTGGGATCTGGATCAATCATCCATTCAGAATGACGAATAGGAGGAAGATCTTGAAGAACTTGATCTTTTGGTCTACGAATGTAGCAAGAGCCTCTTAATCGTTCGTTGAGTTCATCAAGGTTGCTGGCTCCGTCAATATGCCACTGGTTGAACCTGTCTCTGAATGCGCCACAATAACGCTTGTAGAACGCCCAGAGTCCTCCAAATTCTTTAAGCCTTCCGATGATTTCCAACTGAGGACCATATTCGGCGGGTCTGTTGGTGATCGGCGTACCAGTGAGGCACAAGACCAAACCATTTCCAGAGGCTGTTTTGACAAGACTCTGTGAGCGTTTCGTTCTTTTGCTTTTTGGGTTTTTGAGGTAATGGCTTTCATCGAATATGTAGGAGGTGTAGCCCTTTAACTTTTCTGGGTGAAAGTCGATGTTGGAATAACCAACAATGGTGAAGTCCGCATCCTCTTCAGGGAAGTCGGAACGGTTCACCACTCGCTTCCACGTTCTTGTGGGAAAGAACTTATCAATTTCTTTTGCCCAATTCAAGGCTAGGTTGGGTGGGCATACAATCAAACATGGGAATGCGTTTTCGTGTTGAACACTTGCTAATGCTTGAACCGTTTTTCCTAGCCCCATTTCGTCTGCTAAGAAAACTTTTCTGTGTTTGATTATGTATTCGACTCCAGCCTTTTGATAAGGAAGAAGTTCGCCTTCTAAATCAGGAACCTCTATATCTGCACTGGTGGCTCTAGACGCTGCAATCTTTTCTGCTTGGGACTGAGAAATCTTTAGTTGCATAGACTCAAGTTCTTTTGGAACATGCAATCTGAAATTTTTTGCAAACTCAATAGCCTGAATCAGGCTTGATTTAGGACATTTCCAAACTTTGTTTTTACCGTCCCATCTGGAACCAGCAACTTGCTTTACTTCTGCCACTTTTACGGAGTCATAACGAAAACGTATTGCAATACTCTCTCCAGATAGATCTATTCCTTCTCTTTCATAAGGATGTTCAGGTAAATCTAAAACCCTTAAGTCAGGATCTAACCAATAATCAAACTTAACTGCATATGCTTTGACTTGTTTCAGACTTGAAACAGGCACTCTCCATGCCTTATTCAGCCGATCCCATCTTGCACCAGCAATTTCTTTAATTGCAATTACTTCGCCAGAATCATAGGGGCTATATAAAACTATCTCATCATCGTTAAGAATGATCCTTTTGTTTTCCTCCATATCGTCCATATTAACGTCGGAAAGTTTTTTCCGCAATGCCCCTTGCGTCGTCGTTCTTTTTTAGATAGTATTATCTCAATCCCTTCGGGGTCTACAATAAGAGAGAGGAAAGTAGGACAAAATATGTCTCACGAATTAGAAATAGTAGATGGTGAAGCAAGTTTCGCCTACCGAAAGCAAGGCGGAGCACCTTGGCACAAGTTAGGTGTAGCCGTAGATGGACACCAAACCGCACCAGAAATGCTCAAATTGGCTAAGGCGGACTATGAAGTCACCTTGTTGTCAGTTCTATATGCCTCACCAAATGGTGACATAAAGGAAATGGAAGACCGTTACATCACCGCCAGAGTTAATGAAGATGGCAAAGTTGTTCCATTTGAAACAGTCAAAAACCGTTACCGAGTCGTTCAGAACTCAGCGGTTCTTGAAAAGGCTTTAAATGTCTGCGGCGCATCCCATGGAGATGCCATTATGGACACCTGTGGCGTTCTAAAGGACGGTAGAGAGTTCTTTGCGACAATTGATCTAGGAACGTTAATACTCGACCCCCATGGCGTGTCAGACGAAATTGGAAGGTACATGGTAGTTCACACGAGCCACGATGGAACAAGTCCAATCACATATGCCTGCACAGACATTCGTGCGGTTTGTAAAAACACAGTCCGTATGGGAATTGAAACGGCTAAATCAACTTTGACAGCACGTCACACCGTCAACTATGAGCGTGCGTTGGACGAAGCCAATGAAGTTCTTAACATTTCAACTGAATGGGCAAAATCCTTCAAAGAAACAGCAGAAAAAATGCTTTCAATTCCTGTTCCAGCAGGAAGCCCCAAAATTGACAAAGTTCTTAATGGGCTTTGGTCTGAAAAAGATGCTGATACCGACCGCAAGAAAGAAAATCGTGAAGAAATTCTTTCTTCAGTGCGAAGCCTTTACGCCAATCGCAAAAATGCAGGTGGTTTCGGTTACAACGGTTGGAGCCTTTTCAATGCAGTAGGTGAATACTATGACCACCATTGGTTTGATGACGAGGCACGCAACGCCGCGGCTTCAATGCAAATCGGCAATAAATCTCACCTCATGAAGGTAAAAGCCGCAGACTTGATCTTAAGTCTTGACTGATGCCGGTCACGCCTAACGAGCGTGTCGTTCAGTTTTTAGAACAAGTTTCTGATCAACTGAATCCAAACGCCAAAAAAATTGACGGCTTTGATAATTGTATTGTTGGAGTTGGTAACCAATACACCAAAGAACCCCTTCTCATATACGACGAGATGTTGATATGGGAGCAACTGGTTGATGAAGGCATGGAACCCGAAGAAGCATGGGATCACATGGCATTCAACATTGCTGGTGCTTGGGTCGGTGAAGGAACTCCAATAATAATGAGCCACGTCAATGATCATTAAGTTAAATGAATGGGAATGGGTACATGCCTTAAATGTTGGCAATATGCGATACACCGCAAATTGGCATAAAAAGGATGCTTCCTATTACGACAAGAAACGAATGGAAGACGACCGCACAGCACAACAGCGAGCATGTGTTTGTGAATTGGCTGTAGCAAAAGCAACTAATCGTTACTGGTCGGGAAGCGTTTGGAAAGCAAACGACCATAATCGGTTCAAACGAAAGATTGCTGATGTAGGACACAACATAGAAGTTCGTTGTGTTCGGACAAGTACATCAGCGGCAGTAAGAGAACAACAACTTGGGAAAGGGTTAGTTTTATTTGTAGCCCGTACCCTTAATGAAGAACTAACCGAAGTGGAGATTCTTGGTTATTTAGATTACGACATCGCATGGGAATTAGGTAAAACACCCCATTATGTTGATGTTGATAAAGAAGAAGAAGGGAAGAGGACAAGAACTGTCGATAAGGAACATTTAAGAGAATATGTTCCTAGAAACATTCTTGAATAAATATGCCAGTACCAGCGCCAAACGGCGGATATCTAAAATGGGTAAAAGAAGATTTTACAAAACACGGCTACTTAGCAACTTACGCAATAGGTGAATGCCGTTGTGAGATTTGTGTAAAACATTGGGAGGATTGGGTGGCTGATCCCGCCGACTCAAAGAAATGAAAACAGAACAGATTGTCGATATTACAAAACTTCATCTGAAACGTTTAAACGACGCTACCGATGAAGAAGCGTGGCAATACGAAGACATGGAGTTCTTCAGGCTTTCGACCCTCACTCCTTCTAGTCTTGTCCATG
>VTLG01013070.1_pt1 | contig 26710 bp, 42 predicted proteins | sample 4694571 | NCBI WGS metagenome assembly VTLG01 (sample SAMN12604809, study PRJNA352737) | marine metagenome | biome: ENVO:00000447; feature: ENVO:00000209|ENVO:00000569|ENVO:01000036; material: ENVO:00002151; isolation source: viral sequences binned using virsorter ...
GTTCTCACAGGGACTATATCATTCACTCGTCCAGAACCCCTCATAAGTCTTTGATATCATTGAGATATTTCATTGGATACTTATTGCATTTATAGATTAGGCAAGTCGCCTCAGTTTTGGACCCCCTAAAGCATTTCTCAGCTAGGGCGCCGAATAAGTCAGATAAGTCAGTTGAGGAGTCTACGCCGCAGTTGGGGACTCCTCCCGCCACTCAAATCACCTTGCCCATAGCGTTCCCATAGTGACGGTATGGTACTTGCGGTTTTCGTCCACTGTGAGCTCTCAACACCTTATGTGTGGACTTCTGAGCTGACATTCAAACCATTAATATTGTTTCCTTCTTAACGCCGTTTGTTTCAATCACTGAGAAAACACGAACCCCCGCACCATCATTTAGGAACTTTCACAGCGGGCCAACCAACCTCAATTCCTCAGTATGTCTAATAGTAACACACTCAAAGATATTTGTCAAGGCTTTTCTGAGCTTTCCTCAAATAATTTCTCAACCTTCTTACGCCAGGCAACGAACTCTCTGAACCCTCTATCAGTAGGGCGAGCGCCAGACTCCGCACAGGTTTCGTTGTACAACTCTCTATACTCTGCCTCTTCCATCACTCATACCCTTTCCAAGGCTCTGCTACCTTCTCTTCTGGTTTGGGAATCTCTTTGTAACCCTCTTCTGTTTCCCAATACTCTTTGTAAGTCATCAGTCTTTGTCCTTAACCATCCTACAAGCACACTATACCAGGCGGTCAAGGGATTGTCAAGTCCTTTTTTGGCTTTAGGGGATACCGAACTCATTTTTTTTCCTCCTAAAATTGCAGTAATTTTCTCAGAGAAGCTTCTGCTATATGCCGCCGAGAGCCGCCATGTTGAACTTGACAAACCCCTAAATAACTGTTAAAGTCCCACTCTCCTCCCAACACAAGCATGTTTTTTCGAACCTTTTTTCATATGGTTATTTATGGGTATTCATGGGAAATTCCCCCACATTTCTTCCGCTACACCAGACAGTCACACACAGTATGGATCAGCGCCGCCGCTACCACATACCCTATATACCCGAAAACAATTAAACCCATACCCCAGCAGAGCAGGTCATATATCAATTAAAGAATCCCTCTAATGTACCCTGTACTCCATAGCTGTCATCCACGAACCAGCCGATCTTCTCAGTGATAAACTTGAGCGGTTCTACGAAACTCTTCTCGAATTGTGTGTCATAGTCTATCTTGTTCACGATATCCAGTTCTTTTGGTACAGTTGTTATGAAGGAAAATGCAGAAGATTGGTATATATTGGGCTCTTTCATGTGCAGAAATCGTATTTTATCACCCTCTTGAATGTATGGATATTTGTTGCTGAGGTGATTCTTCTCTACCAGATAGTTGTATAATATACTTCCTTTCACATGTATAGGCGCACCTAGGGCGAATAATCGGTTGGTTCCACGGAATTTGTGTACACCGTTACAGGAGCGCGGATATGCGATATCCTCTGGGGGTAGAGACATGAACTCCGAGCGAAAATCTTGAATGAAAACATTGAGTTCCTTCTCATTTCCTTTCATTATAATGGTGAGTGCTTCCTTCAATTTCTCTCGACAAGGTGCAGGGGTAGAGGATTTGACTGCCTCGATACCCATGATTTTTAGGTGTGGTTCCTTGTATCGAACGCCTTCCATGTCGTAAAGGTTGAGAATATATCGTTTTTTGGCGGTCCAAACCCCTTTATTTGCAATCGCTTCACGCCCCATTTCCATCTTTTGTTCATATGCGTTCATAGTCTCAGCGAGAGCTTGATAAGATCGGCCAATAAACGGTTCAAACTTCTCTTTTGCAATACGGTCCAAGAAGGTGACAACAGACTCAGTTGACGCTCCCTCTCCAAACACTTTATTAACCAGTGCGTCAAAAGTGATGTACACCGAATCGGTATCTGATGCAATAACGTAGTCCACGTTGTCCGTTTCCAAGAGCTTGTTAAGATAAATGTTGATACTTTTTTCAATCCAGCGTATAGACAGCTGCCCACTCGTAGTGATTGCAGTAGCAACCATAAGATCGAAATAACGAAACCAATTATTCCCAATAGCGCCATACGCAGAATTGAGAGAAATCTTCTTCGCCATTTGGATGTTGTTGTATCTGGAGATGTCTTTGAGTAGAGATTTCTTACCAGTGTTCTCATACTCCTGTTGAGCGTCGAGAAGAAGTCTTTTATATTTGACGCGATCATTGTACATATTCTCCATTAATTCGGGTAAAAACCCTCGTTTATCCTTACGAAAAAAGGCGCCATTTGGTGTCAGACAGTGTTCTGTACTGTTTATCATCTGGCCATTTAGTATCTTGTCTACCATACCCTCAGCGGGTTCTCCACCGCCGTTTACCAGCGTTTCTGGTGATATATTATACTGCATGATCAAATGCGGGTACAGGGAATTCAGATCAAATGACATGACCCAATTGTGCATACCCACCAGCGGGTCTTTCACATACGCCCCTTCAAACTTCTCTTTCTTCTTGTGTTCTGCCTTTTGAGGTATGACGATGTTCCGCTCACGCAAATAATTATATATTATTATGTCCCACTGGCGTACTGACCCTAGTACATCCGTGAAATTCACCTTAGCCTCGTAGGCCATCGTCAAGGCTAATTCTATCAACTTCATCTTGTCTTCCAGTTTGTCCACAAGTTCAACATCCTGTATGTTGTACTCTATGAATGACTGAAAATCGTTGGTATACCACTCACGAAAAGTCTCAAATGGGTTGCCTGGTTTACGTTCACCCAACTCGACAAATGCGATATGGTCCAGACGATAGGACTCCTGATTGGTGTAGGTAAACTTGCGATACAGGTCAAAATAGTCCAGTGCAGCGATACCATCCAGTGTGTATACCTGATGATTACGCCCCATCTGATACACATCACGAGCGAACACATTCTTCCACGGGGATAGACGCTTGACCTCTTCCTCATCGAAAACATTGCGAATACGGTTGACCAGATAGGGTATATCGAAGAATTCAGTGTTCCAGCCAGTGATGATATCGGGTGTGTGGCGCTCCCAGAATGTCAGAAATTCCTTTAACAGATGCACCTCGCTCTCACATTGAACGAAGGTTACATCCTCACGATTCGTAGAAAACTCACCGATACCCCACACAACGATACGCTTTGTCTGGTGATTCTTGATGGTGATGGACAGCATAGGTTCAACTGCATCCTCTGGTTTTGGAAAACCATTCTCGCACTCTACCTCAATATCGATGGTGACCATGAGCATATGATCCAAGTCCCAATCGATTTGTTTGGGGTATTCATCAGCAATCCAGCAATATGGGTACTGTGTGTTACCGTAAACTATGTCTTGGTTCTCACGATCAGCTACCCATTGTTTCGCTTCCTTGATGGAGTCAAACTTGTGAGGTAGGACATTCTTACCGTCCAGCGTTTTATAACCAGTTTTCTTACTGGCCAGATCGAACAATGTGGGTTCATATTTTACCCTACGAGTTGTACGCTCACCATTCCGAACTTCACGAACAAGAATGGTGTTCCCGTATTGTAGTACGTTAGTGTAAAAGTTCATTACCAACCCATCAAAAATCTTGTTGCCTCTGGTACGCTATCTATGGTGAAAGGTGGATCAAATGTGGTGATAACATTCACCACACGCACGCCATCTACCTGGCCAGCATTGCGTATGTCAGCGACTATTTGATCTGCAAATGGACAAAATGCACTGGTTAATGTGTGAGTTATATCAACGCTATACTCAGCAACGCATGGTTCTATGTCATATATCAAACCCAAATCATACACATTTACGCTGATTTCTGGGTCATATACCTCTTTCAAGTTCGCTATTATGTGGTCTACATCAATCATTTCTAAAGGCTTCCTCATATATTTTGGCAATGCACCAAGGCCTACTCAGGAACACTGTGGATATGGAAAAATGGGTTGCTCCGGCGTTTCGATAATCAATTACATCCTGTGCAGAGTATATACCCCCGCCTGCAACGATTGGTCGAGCCCATTCACGAGCGTAGAATTCCACTAAATCTAGGTTAACTTTCTTTAATTGTCCACCTGATATACCACCTTTTGGCGTTGGTATAGTGTTGCTCAGGTGGATTTGGGTCACATCAGCGTAATCACATAACTCTAACATGGTCCAAATTCTGTTTTTATTAGGTGGCAGTTTTACCTGTAAGGACGGGAATTTATCCACGAAAGCGGTTAGTTCTTCTGGTGTTATTCCAACCTCATTCACGTTTGGACAGGATAAATTCAGTTCCAACGGGGTGTTACTAGGAATATAGTCACACAGTTTATGCCAATCTTCGGGTTCCATTGCCGAAATAGAGACTATTCTATTAGCCTTCACAGGGGCTAACAGACGCGCCGCTATGCCCTTATTTCGAAACCCAATTTGGTTACGCCACCCATCTCGCACAGGACGCAGGGACCGAATTGTGTTGTATATCAGACCTTTACGACGCTTCCATGTAAATGTGCCCTCTATACTAATTGCTGGTTTATGATAAAAATAGTTACCAAATGGCGGTGATATGTATAACATTATACGAACTGCGCTCTACCTTCTTCCAACTGTTCATCTATCTGATCAGCGAGTATATCTCCCATGAGAGTTATGAATTCCTCTTCATCCACACTCTCCCATGGCATGTTTGCATTGTCAAGTATCTCATAGCTAAATGTTAGCTTAGCGGATGCCCCATCTTCTTTTGGCATATTTATCTTGGTATACCCCCACGCGACTCCTTTGTACTTACCTTCTTCCATCATAACCGCCATGTGTGCATAACCATCCTTTGAGACAAATGAATATGTGTTTGGATCAATTCTAGCTCCCATTATCCTTAGATTCCCTTTCCTTTTCTTGAAGGGTTATTATCCCAAGCGGTCTTTCTAAATAGATTATCCTTGTGATTATTAAGAGGGTTGTCATCTTTGTGGTCTATAACAACAGTCTTGCTTATAAGTTCAAACACAGTAGGCAAATCTCTAGCAATTTCCCACTCATCCCATGATACACCCACTGGTGGATTGTCATATAATGGAGTCCATGTGTCTAATATCATTTTATGTGCTGTTATATCGCGTGACCAGTAGGAGGACCAATCAGTTTCAACGAATCTTGATGAACCATCTCCCCAATAATCTTCTTCTTGTAATATCATCGAATGTCTTATAAACTTCAACAACCGTTTATTATCCGCCAGATGTTGATATGATTTACACCCAGCTAAAACCTTTTTATTTTTAATACTCCACACCTTACCACACGCACTCACTAACCACTTGTCATATTGTTTACCATAGCATATGGGATGTCTCATTTCCATGTCTTTACCATCGATATTCATGGTAATAATATCGTTATTCAAATCAAATAAATTCATATCCATACCCTTTCCAGTACATTATATGAGTCGATGGACTGCTCCTCGTATCGATCTGGCGTGACTTTCCACCACACCATGCCGATTGAGACTCTATTCCCTGTATATGGTTGTACACGATGGGTCAAAATCGCGTCAAAATACATCAATCGGTTCTTTTTTGCTGGCCAGGAACGGGTCACTACCCATTCTGGACCTCCGATTTCCAGATTACCGCCGCTGTCTGGTTCCCGCATATAGTACAGAAATGTGTTCTCAGGCAGATTATCTGTCGGATATTTGTCATTATAGGACATTATATCACAGTGCCATACAGGGTCTACAGGTCTTACATTATACCATGCTGTGGCACCCAAAGCGGGTGCTGTGAGGTATTGATAGGTGGAGTGTACCAAATCTGTCAGTGGATTTACTGACTCGCTCTTCGCTCCTACCCAATGCACCTTTGCATACTCTATCGTGAGATTGTCTAACGCATCAACTGATTTCTGTGGCAGATAATCGTCAATAATCTTCATTATACTTTCCAACCTTCTCCAAATTCGGTCTTATCAAACGTGGGTGTATCGAACAAGTCTTCTTCCTCTGTCTGATTACTGTCTGCAAGACCGTCCTGTTGTGACTCGTCTAAGTCCATAAGACGCATTTTTGCGCGATCAATACCAATCACAAATCGTTTGTTTATGGTTGGATCGTTATATCGGTTCTTCAACTGTTTAACTGCAATCTGGTTTACAGCGTCAAGTTCTTCATTACTAATGAGCGCAAACATGAGGTCAGCTGTAGCCGGAAGACCAAAACTCTCACTTGTATCCTCCAGACCCACATCACTATTGGAGAACCCTGATCTAGTGGTTTGTGTCGCCGACATAATTGGGACGTTTGTTTCAACTGCGAGTCCCCTAAGTTCTTCAGCAATCGCCTTAACATACATGTACGAGTTGACATTTTGTGCTCCTTTAAATCTACTGGACGCACATATATTGAGGTAGTCCACAAAGATAATATCTGGTTTGAATGATTTCTTGATAGCGAGTTCTTTGATCAATCCGCGAAAATGGGCAGAGTGTGCGGATGCAGTAGGGTATTCCTTGATAACCAGCTGTCCGTTTGTCTCTTTACTGATATTATTGATCATGGTGTCATAAATTACCTTGGGTATATCATGCAAATCTTCCATCGACACATTCATCAGGTTTGCATCTATCCGCTCAGCGATACGTTCTTCCGCCATCTCCAGCGTAATATACAGAACATTTCTACCTTGGTTCATACAGTTTGCTGCCATGTGACACATGAACAGGGACTTACCTACACCAGTGCCAGCAAGAGCGATGTTCAATGTCTTGGGTGGTAGTCCACCCTTGGTTATTCGATTGAAGAATTCCAGATCAAACGGAATCTTCTCTTCTACGGTGTGGTAGTAATCGTAGCGCTCATCTGAATCAGCAAGATAATCATGCCCAACCCTATTATCAAAACCGACGGCCAGGGCATCAGTGAGAATGCTCGGGATAGCATCTGGACCTCGTTTCTTATCTTTTCCATCAATGATTTGAATACCTTCAACAATAGCATTATATACCGCCTTATCCTTACAGAACTTCTCAGTTGTCTCAACCAACCAATCGAAGTTTATGTCTTTGTCGTTTTCTAGTTCTTTGACCACACCTAATACATGCCGAATGTCATCCTCATTCAGATCACGCCGTGTGTCAATTTCTATTTCCAGAGATGACTTGGTGGGCAGCGCATTGTATTTCTCTACGAATTTCTGGATTTCCTCAAATACAATACGCTCAGTACGGTCAGCAAAATATTCCCCTTTCATGAAAGGTAGCACTTTTCTCGCGTACTGTTCGTTACCTACCAGCTCTGCTAGGGTGGTTTTCTCAATTGTCTGCATATTCAATCACCTTTATATTACAATCGCTGAGGAAATCCAGCCCCTCACTATTTTTATATGGTCGCGCATAATACACCTCATTTATACCTGATGAGTATAACAGTTTTGCACAGGAAAGGCAAGGGACATGGGTAATAAATGCCGTCGCGCCATCGCCCGACTCATTACTCCTAGCGAGCTTGGTGATTGCGTTCTCTTCTGCATGAAAAACTTCTGGTTTTGTTTTGAAACGGAAATCTTCGCATACGTTAGACCATCCGCTGGGCATACCATTGTAACCTATGGATATAATGCGATCATCCTTAACAATCACACAACCCACCTTGAGGCGCTCTGCTGTACTACACTCCGCGTAGTTAAATGCAGACTTCATATGCGCTGCAATATGCTTGTTCTTCATAATAACCTATACGTTGAATGACTCCCCGCACCCACAACTGGCTGTAGCAGTAGGGTTAACGATCTTGAGGAAACTTCCACCTAACTCCGAAACATAATCAATAGTTGACCCCAGAACATACATTTCTGCCATAGGGTCTAACACCAGTATATCATCTATGGGTTCAGACCAATTTACATCTGGCCAGTTACTTGCAAAATCCCAAACATATTGCATACCAGAACATCCACCGCCCTTGACGCCTAGTGACACATAATCACCATATGGCACATCTTGTACGACAGATAACAGGTATTCTTTTGCTGATTCAGTGAGCGTGATCATATTATTATTTAGTTAATACGATTCGCTAGTCTTAGGATAGCCGCTAGGACATTATCCCAATACAGTTTACCCCACTCAGACTTAACATTCCGTCTAACTTCGTAAACCGCATCTATTCGTTTCTCTATCAGCGCTATTTCGAAATCCGTACCATTCATCATCCCACTCCAAGGTCCAACCATCACGATATGCTTCCGTTTCCAACGGCACACACAATGTCTTAATATCAGATTCTTGATTGAAAATCGTATCTCTCGCTTTCATACATGAATCCATTGTATTCATTTCTACTCTGTACTCACCTGAGCCGCCTAGAGCAGCAATTATTAATAGTGCTTTAATAGTCATACTTCCTCACCTTCTAGGGTCTTCCACCCCGCATGGTTGCACACATATTTAGTCTTTCCGACAAGAACCATGTCTCCAGCACTAGTACTCCGACATGTATTCTCTGGACCAATATATTTGACCCCTTCATTCCGATACCAAGCACTATCTATCGTGTTGGTCAGCATAAATGCCTTTTCTAACTTATCCCGTAAGGACAGTGCCCGTTTAACTTCGACCATTGCAACAGTGACAGGGGGCTCCTCATACGCTGCATGTATTACAGCGACTGTCTCTGTATCTGTACCATACAGTGTTTTAGTCAATGCATCAATTTTACTCATCAGATTTCACTCCATCCAGCACTTTTTAACCAAGCGTTATCAGCAGCAACATTTGCTTCGTGCCTTTTGATCCTTTCCATTTCAGCTGGGTCACTAGCGCACTCATCACAAATTGCCCGATTACCATAAGGGTCAGTGTTGCCACATTTAACAAACACCTCTTTATAATCATATCCTTTAGGGACATTATAACTAACTTTGTTTTCGCAGGTCATGCTAACAGTTCCTTGTCAGCTGTTTCTAAAACAACGTAACCATCAAAATACTCGTCAAACACCTTGACAAGATTTTTGTAGTCACCAGACCGCATCTTAGCAACCATATATTCAATTTCATCGGACGCATATCCAACATCTCTTGCATATAGTTTCGCATATGCCATCAGGGCAAATGCATTACCGTCTGGTCCATCCAGATTAATTACAGGAACCGAATTTTTAGACTCACGAATCATTTATTTCATCATCCTCTTTATGGCCAGAGTGGTGTCTCCAGCCTCATTGTTCCAGCCAGTCACGAAGTCATCACAGAACTTCACATAGTCATCGTCACCCTTGAAATCCTTACCAGTGGCCGTCTCATACAACACAGTCATCCAAGTTGCATCCACCACATACATGGGAGTCTTTGCAGTCCCTACGTTCACAATGGGGTTAATGTCCATAATGTCTATTGTCATTATATTTCACCAAGCATTTTTGTTAGGTATTCCTTGGCATATACCTTCGCAGCACCAGGCCCGAAATACATACCAACATCTTCAACCACTTCATCAATGGTAAACTCAGATTCACCGCCATAGAAATAACCATTGCAGAAATCTTCTATATCCATCAGGTAATTTTTCATCTTAGCCATTTTTTATCTCTCTCAATTATGTCTAATGATACCACATCCAGAAGGATTTGTCAAGAGCTTATTTGGCCCTAGAATACCACCATGCAGAACCAACCGACAGCGAATATTGTGATCATGAAAAGGGTTCCAACAACCCATTCTAAGACTTTTTCTTTCATAGTCATTAGAGATACAAAGGCCCCGTCCAGTTGATGGGATATCCACCGTCAAGAATGTTACCCCTTGCAGCGTTTCTTGCGGGTGCTTTCCAACCAGCAGGTTTCAGAATGTCACCCAATTTGAACTTTTTATCGTTGTCAACACCAACGATAAATCCCCAAACCATCCGCTGAGAACCAAGTGTCTTAATAACCTTGATGTACTTCCTACCGTACTCAACAGAAATACCATCAGCAAAATTTGCCTTCATTTCATCATTGAACGACATACTATTGTAGTCCTCAATCATGGCAGTCTTCATCTTAGACAAACCAGACAAAACACTCTCAGAGCTTTCTTTAACGTAAATAGTCATTATTTAACCTCTTCTGCAAAATTGACTGTATTAACCATCATCCCAAATTTTTCTAGGGCATCCTCATATGAGGTATCCAACACTTCACTTTCGGTAAAGTACTTGCTCATCCGTGCCTCTATCTCATACTTGGAATTTCCATAACCCCAAAGATATAGCGGCGTGACATCATCCACAGAACTCTTACCAGTTGCAATCAAATTAAGCATTAAAAACCTCTCTTGTTTTCTGATTATGTCTTATAGTACCATAAAAGATTCGGCTTGTCAAGGCCTAATTTAGCCCGCAACAGCGAATATTTCTGCGGAACTACCATACAGGTCAAACCGCTTACCAACCAATTCACGTTTCCCAGCCTTAGGAAAATCAAATATCTTGGAATAACGTGACTTTTTGGCATAAACTACGACGCCAGGTGATTTTACCAGTTTGTTCCAGACATACCGTCCACCAGCAGACTGACTTGTACCAGCCATAAGTGTGATATCCATTTTCTTCATGATGAATCGGTAGATTTTTGCAGCGAGATTGTGGCCTTTATAGCGGCTATCAACCTCAGTCAGATCGATATGCCATGCGCCACGTTCTTTACTCATATCCACTTTTGCGACGATGCGAAAACGAGTTTCCATTTCGCCATTTATATTGCGTACTCGTTTGGTCACATTGCGGTCATAGACCCACACACTCATGTAGGTGCGTTCTTCTTTCTCAACATAGATGTTGTACCCGAAGGCCTTACCTACGAGTTCCAGATCATCAAGATTACCATATCCAAGGAAATTTCCCTTGTTCATCGTAATTCTGTCAACCATTAAAACCTCTTAATCTCTGATTATGTCTTATGCTAACACATCTGATTCGATCTGTCAAGTAAAATCGCTTACTCTAAGTCATTGAATTCATTGAGAATCCAAACTTTTTTCTTCATTTTACCTACGGTAAACTCTGAAAATCCCTTTGGAATGGGCTTATTCCACCCATTTTTACGAGCGATACTGACACTAGGGAACACACCAGCAAGATGCATAATATGTGCCATGATCCAATTATCTTCGATCATCCATGTGGAACCATCTCCACAGTCATCGAAGCCCATCAAATCTCTATCTTTAGAAGATACCTTGGGAGACAGGAAATTGAATTCATTATCCATTTTTCTCTCTTTCTTCATTATCTCTTATGCTACCACATTGAGAGGAATTTGTCAAGAAAAAAATGAGCTTATTTTAAAGAAATTTAGGTGGTTTTGTGATACCGCGACGTTGCATCTCCATACGAACCCACTCATATGCACGCCTGTTTTTCACTTTTTTATTGAGCAGTCTTTTCACTGCCTTGAAGGTCATCGCCTCAATTTTATCGTCTTTTTTGTTATTATCAACGATAACAAAATTTCCTTTAAACAACTGTTGAAATTGACCAATATTGCCCTGCACCTGTTTCCATGACATGATTGCTGTATCCTCTGGAACACTACGAGGACGGTCTGCATTGCGAGCAAGTGCAACATCCAACGAAGTGTTGACAAATATCATATGTGTGTCATATCCCAGCTGTTCAAGTTTTGCTTTGTCAGTACGAATCTTATCGTAATCTTTACCAGTACCATCAATGACCATACCGATTCGACCCATGATATAATTCCTTCGTTGCGCGGCAGTTAGTTCCTTGGCGCGAGCTCGCTGCTTCTCTCTTGGAACGTGCTCCTCTGGAGGCATTTTCTTATCAAGTCCAGCCTGATCCAACAACTTCTCAAACATTGGATCAGGGTTGACAACCCGAAGTCCTGTTCCACCAGTGGAGTATCCTACCACATACGATTTGCCACTGCCAGGACCGCCGGCTAAGAAGAAGGCTTTAAATATATGAGGGTCTTGCAACCCCTCTTTCAGTTCTCGATATGTTTTCATTTGTTGTAAGTCCTTGTTTTCTATATCCGGCCATTTCTATGATATATTTATCATTTTCAGAAAGTGGTTCATAATCCAGAGTGCGTTGTTGTGTTTGGAATGTCATTTTCTTGATCCTATTTTTGGTCTTAGCCATTTTTGCTTCCTTTCGCTGTTTATGTTTGGATACAGAGGTTTTTGAAATGGACACTTCTCCTTATGTTAATCGTCAAATCCGGCATTGTCCCACTCTTCATATGTGGTGCCTTTTGACTTATTTGATTGTGGTTCAAAATTATCTGAGGGAGCACCGATAGGTTCTAGCAGATTATCTTTACACAAATTCATTGACACTTTGTGTTCCCTGCTCGCTCCATTAAAATCATGACGTAAAGCCTTGACTAAAAATTTCCCTCTATATAGTCGATCATATTTGTCATTTTCAGTTGTTGTATAAGTTCCAGTGAAAGGAATATTACACTCTACAATATCTCCCGCAGCTAACACAGTAGTACCAAGAACGTCTATGTTAACCTGTAAACCAGTTTCTAACATTGCAAGTTGGGAATTACGTTTTTGAGATGATTCTTGGGGAGTGTGAGGAGTGTAAGGCATGTTGTAATAATCATCTTGAAATGCTGTGTCGTTTGCAAAACTAGTAGTAGGTTGTAAATACTGTTTTGCGGGGAAAGAATCTATCCTCTTTCCATCAGCAGTGAGAGGTAAAGGGTTGGCTAGTGGATAAGTTTTCCTACCAGTAGCGCTATCGACATGTCTTTCGTTATTAAAATCCATCAGATAGTTATATGTATACTTTTGATAACTTTTAGAAATTATATCATGAACAAGCATTTCTGAAGAATATATACCCGATCTGTAATTATAGATTATATCTGGCGCACCTGATATAACATAATTTTCTATATTATGCAGATTTCTTTCTACATCAGTGGCACCCTTTCCATCAGTTATAGTGCCAGCAACCGATTTTGTATACTTCATTTTTACTTGACCAGTGTATAAATGTCCAAGAGTCCTAAAATTATATCCACGGGTATTTTCAAAAAATAGATAGGTTGGATCGCTGTGTTGATATGATACTGCTCTCCTCATGGCCATATCAATTACACCAAAAGGACGTATATTTGGAGAAATGATTTTTTTAGATTCAGAACTAGGTTCATTAAAAAACTTCTTTTTACTATCCAAATCTTTTCTTAACATCTGTTCAACAATATCTGAATAACTTCCTACAAGAGTTCGTCTTACTGTTGCTCTCTGATTTATCACAAATTCTCTGGAACAGAAAGCCAAGATTGATACTTGAGTTCCACCACTATTACGTTCTCTCTTCTCAAGAGAAGTCACCATAAAAGCATTTTCCGTATAATCCAGAATATTTTCTACACCCACAGCTGTAGGAGTCCTTATTTTAAGTCTAAAATATTCCTGACCAATGATAGGCCCAGTTGATGCGAGATTCATAGCATCTTGTATCACCACTTGACCTGTTAAAGAAAGTTGTTCTATATCTTCAAAAATTGTAAGATTTAAAATAGATGCCTTTAAACCTATAACTTTCCCCGTTGACAAAACTAGGTCTGCCTGCACTATTTCATATTCACCACCACGCAACAATCCTTCAGCCATAACTTAACTCCCGATCAATTTTTCAAAATCCTCGACAAATTGTTCCAGATATGCTGGGTCCAGAAGTCGTATTTTTCTAAGTTCATCTTGTTTAGCTTCTTCATATTCTCTATTTGTAACCAACACAGCATCACCAATAGTATCGCCATCAGTATCTTTGTTAGTTGGACCAATATCGATCTTCACTGTTGTGTCACCCGATACTTGATAAATTTCATAGTGATGTGTTGCATCTACATTATCATATCTTGCAGCAATATGGGCAAGGAATTGACGATTGTTCATAGGCCATTGGTGATACCTGTCTGTGATATTATTTACAAGCATAATAACCCAATGATACTCTGGATCACCATAATATTCGTGAGCAACCATCTCAGGTGTTTTACCGTTTGGAATATCATAAGTATCAAATATTGATGCAACTGATTTTGCTTTAGAATGTATCGCTACTCTTTTCATAAGGTTAGTAACCACCCTTTGGTTTTTTTGATTTCGACCACCAGATGGATCATATAAGATATATGGAAAATGACGAAAATACATTTAAAACCCCTTATCTATTTTTGCTTGATCCACTATTTCAATTTCTCTGAAACCTAAAGCCATAGTAATTTTATTAGGGGGGGCACCTTTTTCATTTGGTTCAAAGGTAACAAACCTTTCTCCACCATATGATACATCACAAGACTCTAAAAAACATCTTCCTATTTTATTAATATATTGATTTTCCACATTTTGATGCATATAAGCAATTGAGAACATCTCAGGAAAATTCAATTCTCGTACATTACCAGTTGCTTCATTTTTAAATGCTGGTGTCATAGCCCTTTTGAATTCATATATTATTTTATCAATTGTTTTAGTTTCATCTTCAGATTTGGGTATAAATGTAAAAGAGAATGAAAAAGTTCTCTTAGAAATACCTTGAAACATAACTTCAGTTCTGGGAGCTATTATTGTGCCTCGTTCCATAGCAGCTAAATCTTTCGTGCCAGGAATAGCAGCGTCGAGAAAACCCAACCCCATTCGTGTTAATCCAGTTCCTACCGGGCCAGCATTTTGCTTCGCAGCCTGGTCCCATGATGCGCCTGCTTGAACGTCCTTTATAAAACTGTATATTGCTTCTGACATAAAACCAATTGGTTTATCATCGTATGGGATGTTATATTTTGCATTTACTGAAGGGGGCATATATAAAGCAATTGTTGTCCCACTTTTTGTATGACCTTGCCTCATATGAAGAGAAGTGTCGCCTGGTGTACGCTTGAGTGTTTCAGCGCCGTGGGCGGTATAGAGTCGCTTTTTCCTCTTTTCTATTTTATCCCTTATCTCGGCCGCGCCTTTTTGGTCAACACCTTCAACGGAGTCGGCAACGGCCGTCATCTCTGCGATTTTTGGGTCTTTAGAGAAATCCATTTTTGCTGGAGTTCGTTTATATGTAGTAAACAGGATATAATTTGCCTTTTGGGCACTCGTACCAATATCTGATGGGTATTGTAAATATTGTTCCAGCGAACCTTTTGGTGCAGGATTAATCCCCTGCTTTTTGTCAGTCTGTGCTCTTGTTTCGAACTTCTTGGTCTGGTTCGATTTTCTTGTTACAGCTGTGGGTATTGGGAGGAATGTTGCCATGTCTAAATATCCTTATACACTCTATTGGAACTATTTATAATAAATGTCATACAAAGGTCGATACACACCAACCAAACCTAAGAAATATAAAGGTGATCCCCGAAACATAGTTTATCGTTCTCTCTGGGAACGAAAGTTCATGGTATACTGTGATACCAGTGATGCTATAATTGAATGGGGTAGTGAAGAGATCATTATACCCTATTTATCACCCAAAGATGGTCGGATTCACCGTTATTTTCCAGATTTTTATATTAAGGTAAAACAAGCTGATGGTACGATTAAGAAGATGGTTATTGAGGTCAAACCCAAGGTCCAGTGCAGTCCGCCGAAAGAACCTAAAAGACGTACCAGACGCTGGATGAATGAAGTTATAACCTACAGTGTGAACGATGCTAAGTGGAAATACGCAACAGAATGGTGTACAGACAATGGTATGGAGTTTAAGATTTTAACTGAAGATCATCTAGGCATTTCGTATAAATAGTTTTATGGCAGTAGAAAGCAGGCTTACTCAAGCAGTTCTTAAAGAGGCAAAAAAGTTTCTTCATGAAGAAACTTCCAATCAAGGAAAAGATATGCCCGTTGGTATGCCATTTAGGGTGCCGCCTCCGCGATGGTATGAGGAAAAAATTAAAGAGTTTACAGCGCCATCAAGAGAAACACTTATTCGACAAGGAGATATGCGAACTAAAAATCAAGGTCCATTTTTTGGCGAAATGAATATGTTTTTTTATGACGCTAAATTTAAAAAGACTTTACCTTATTGGGACAGATTTCCATTAGTGATACCTCTTTATGATTGGTCGTTTGATTATAACCCCAGAAAAGAATTTATGGGAATAAATTTTCATTATTTATCTATACCATTAAGAATAGCACTACTAAATGAATTAGTAGAATTATATATAACTAATACTGAAATTGAATGGGGCGGTGAGACTTTTAATGATAAAACACGATTAGTAATTAAAAATTTTTCGAAAATGATATTAAAAACCCCACAAGCCATACCATGTGTGAAACATTATCTTAATCCTTATATAAGAACTAATATTCGTAGGATTAAAGCTTCAGAATTTATAATTGCTTTGCTTCTACCTGTCGAGGATTTCCAATCTTATAAGTTGGGTTCTGGTGGAGATATACCATCCCAAAAAGTGTGGAGAGATTCAGCAACTGCAAAAGCAATTTATCGTTAACAAGAGTGGGTTAAAGGAGCAATAATAAATGACTGACCGAACAGAGTATTCAAAAAATGCTACATCTTACCCATTTCAAATAGAAAGACAAAAGGGAGGCGCGCCGTTATCGCAAGGAAGCTTGGGGGCCAAAGAAAAGGTTGGCGAGGGATTAACAGAGAAGGATAACTGGGCGCAAACTGAGAAAAAAGCATATTCAACTATGGAGCAAGCATGGGCGTCTTTTAGAACAAACGGAAGTGCTCTTCCAAGTCGTTTTGAAGTTATGATACACCCGCCGGTAAAAGCAAGTAGGGATGCCCGTGATGTTGGTTTACGTTGTGAACGAGTTTCATTACCCGGCAAGAATCTTACCACCTCTCCTGATACAAATGTGTATGGTGTTCAACCAATGATTGTTGATGGTGTTACGTTTGCTGGAACTGCCAATATGGTATTCACAGCAAGTCAAGATATGAGAGAACGAGAATTATTTGAAAAGTGGCAAAAACTAGCTTGGCATCCTGAGACTTGGAATATTGGGTATTATCAGGATTATATTGGTAGCATTGACATATATCTCTTAAATTCTCACTTTGACAGGGTATATGGAATTCATCTCATGGAATGTTATCCAAAAGAAATTAACCAGAACGATTTATCTGCAGCTCCTGCCACGGAAGCTTTAAAGTTGACTGTTCAAATACAATATAAATATTGGCAGAAGATCGATTTGGAAACATATGTTGATTGAATTAAACAGTTATAATTCATAATGGAGGATATTAAATTATGGCACTACCTAAACTAGTTACACCAGAGTATACATTACTATTACCATCAACTCAGGAGGAGATTAAATTTCGAGCATTCTTAGTTAAAGAACAAAAGGTTTTAATGATCGCTCAAGAATCTGGCGACGAAAGAATGATCGCTGACGCCTTGGGCTCTTTAGTTTATACATGTACCTACGGATCAGTTGACGCTGGTAAGAATCCAATGTTCGATATTGAATATGTGTTTCTTCAAATTAGAGGAAAGTCAGTAGGTTCTGTAGTAGAGTTAACAGTAGTTTGTCCAGACGATGGCGAAACAGTAGTACAAACCAAAGTTAGTTTGGAGGATGTTGGTGTCCAAACAAACATAACACATAAGACTGAATTTAACTTGACAGACGATATTAAAATTAATTTTAAATATCCTAAACTTAATGATATTAAAGGTCTTCCAGAGCATGCTACTGAATTTGAGCGAATGACTACATTAGTCCATCATTGCATTGAATCTGTTGAAACGCCAGATGAAGTTATAAATCATGTTGATATGACAGCAGCTGAAATTGAGGAGTTTATTGATTCTTTTAATGCAGAACAACTAGAAGGAGTACTAGAATTCTTCGATACAATGCCAAAGGTTCGACATTTGCTTGAAGTAACAAACCCCGTAACAGGTGTAAAAGGAGAAGTTTTACTAGAGGGAATCGAAAGTTTTTTAGAATAGCCCTTTCTAATGATAATATTACTAACTATTATAAAACAAATTTTGCATTAATGCAACATCATAAATATAGTTTAACAGAATTAGAAAATCTAATGCCATGGGAAAGGGATATTTACATACAACTTTTGACAGAACATTTAGAAGAAGAGAGGAATAGACAGAACGCACAACAAGCGTCAATGCCGAAAGGATAATCAGGTGTCGCAGAAAAAACTAGAAAAAGAAAGTCGATATGCGAAATATGATGTAGATGGAGATGGTGTGGTGAGTGATGAAGAAATGAACGCGGTTGCAAAACTAGAAGAACTAGAAATGCAAGAGGAGAAGTCCAATGCTCAACGAAAGATGGCTTGGGTTAGCCTTGGTGCTATGCTTATTTTCACTTGCCTTGTCTTCCTTCCTATTTTTCCCGACTCAAGAATTAAGGCATTGGCCGATTTGTTCGGGCTCTTCTATATTGGTATGGCGGGAGTAGTCGGCGCTTATATGGGTATGACCGCCTATATGAGTAAGAAATAAGGAATAAGTCATGGCAGATGCTTCATTTTTCGGAGATGGCGAAGAAACAAAAGAAACAAACGAAAAACTTGGTTCTCTTACTCAAATAACAAAAGAATTGGCAGAGTCAAATAGTGCTCTTATAGTACTTAAAAAGAGAGAAGTTGCAACAATCGAATCCAATCAATCCAATCTCCCAGCGATTGTGGGCGATTCGCAACCTCATGATCCCAAAGGCACACCAGTTAAACCAACAACGCCTCCTGTCCCTCTACAGGTAGAAGTTGCAGGTGGCACACTTGATAAAGATGCCGGCGGGGCGGCCGGTGCAGCTGAAGAAGAACAAGAAGAATCTGCCGATGATGAAGAAAGAACTTCCCTATTAAAAAAAATGGCAGGGTATTTGGGAGATCAAGCAAAAAGAGCCAAAAGATTTGTAGTTGGAGGACTCAAGGCCTTTTTTACTACTATTGCTATTGGTGGATTTTTGATTGCCCTTGGAGCATTCTTACAAAGTCCGTACTTTCCTAAAATGATAGATTTTATTAAAACAGAATTAATGCCAGCCATAGAAGTGGTATGGAAATGGGTTAAGAAAATAGGTAAATTTATAGCAGAAAATCTTACAGAAGTTCTTATCGCGTTAGGTGTGTTGTTAGGTATAGGAAAAGTAGCAGGAATTTATTTGCAATTTAAAAGAATGAAGTTAATATTTGGCGCAATTAAAGCTTTGCAACTTGCACAGTTGTCTACTACCGCCGGGACTATGTTGGTGCCTGAAATGGCAGCAAAGGGTGGTTTCATAGCGAGATTAACCGCAAGGTTCGTAGCTATGAAGACGGCAATAGCTGCCAAGGGTGGATTGTTGTCAGCGTTAGGTGCGAAAGTAGGAGGATTAGGTTTACTTGGTAAACTAGTACTGCTAGGTGGTGTTTTGGCAGGGGTAGGTGCAGCATTTTTTGCAGTATATAAATTAGGAGAATTATTGTCTAGTCAAAGACACAAAATTGACGCAAAAACAATGACTGGCATTGAAGCAGTCATTGCCAAAGGCGATAAAGCAACACTGGAGGAATTAAAAGCGGCGTCGCAGAAAAGCGACGCCATCTCCAAAACTCAATCACAGTTGGCTTCAAATCCAGAAAACAATGCAACAAGGGCTCGCCATGCAAAGGTGGATGCGGCATTGAAGGCATTGATAAGGAGAAAACAAGAAGGAATGACCCAAGCGCCTGGAGAAGGGGCATCGTTGGATGCTATGAAAAAAGAAGTGGCCAAAATGTTTAATATCGCGGCAATGGCCGGCACCAAAGGTACAGCCGCAGAGAGGACAGAACAGATAAAAGCTGTCGGTGAAAACATCCTTCAAAAAATCCTTGGGTCAGAGGGTTTTAAAAGTGCTGATGCAAAAACCCAAAAGGAGTTATTAACATATTTCGCAAGGCAAGAATCCAGAGCGTATTCAACCCGCGGCAGACTCATCCAAGGTGCAGCTAGGGCCCTCAATCCAAAAGATATAGGAGCATTCACCCAGCGTAACCTTGAGATTCAAAGTCTACAAATGAAGCGCAGCGCGGAGAGAAGTAAAATGATCGAAGCAGGGCCAGACGCATGGAAGACAAAAACAGGACCACAAAGTTCTGTGACACCTCCAGCAGGACGAATAACAGCAAAAGAATATATGAAATTAAGCCAAGGTAAAGGCCCAATCAAAAAGTCTGACGTTGACGACTGGCGCAAGGCACCACTTAGTCATCCGTTATGGAGCGGAGCAAAACCACTAAGTCCAGAAGAATTCCAGAAATACTCCATCATAAAAGATTGGAACGAAATGGATAACGCTGCCCGCGATTATCACAATTATGCGGGGGAGTGGAAAAACAAGAAGGCGTTACGAGCCAGCGATACTAATCCACCTGTGGCAAAGGTTGTGGGTGGCAAAATACCTGCTGCGCCTCCAACTCGCGCCAATGGCCAAGTAATGCATTACGATGTGAACACAGGATTGTCTCGGCCGGCCAGTCCCAAACAGGCAGCAGCGGCGCAGCAGGCATGGGATAAAATGGGTAAAGGGCCCACTGGCAAGGCTTTCTCTAACACGAATGTACCAAAAGTTAATGCACAAGAGATAGTTAATGATATGAGGCCAAGAAAAGCTTTACCAGAGCGCTACGTCAAAAGGTATCAAAAAGATATCTCGAAAAGTGAAGACGAACTTAGAGATTTGGAAAAAGAACTCGCAGCTTCTCAAATGTTTATAGAAAGCCGCGGTGCTGGAGGTAAGGATACTGTGACCAATCTTCCAGAATGGATGGGCGGACAATCAGATGTTGACGCTGAGAGAGGCGACATTGCAAACAAAAAATCAGTCATTGCAAAAAAGAAACAAGCACTGGCAGAGAAAAAAGCAGCACTTCGCAGAAAAATGGGTCTTGGCGACCCTGTTAAAAAAATGGCGCAGGAGGCCTCCTTCGAAAGGCCTCATGATTCGTTGAAGAATTTATCAGCAGACAACAAAAAACTGCTTGATGCGCTTTATAAACAGGGTGTTGGTGGCAAGGACCAGGCTGCCGTTGCTGCCTATAACAAACTCTTGCAAGAATCAGGTGGAAGACTTATAGGTTCGCCGGAACCTAAGAGTGCTGCACAGGGCGTGCAACCAGTTCCAACTCAACAAGCAGCTGCACAGGGACAAAGTGGTGGTAATACAATAATTAATTCAAGTACTAAAGATGAAACCAATCATTACAGTAGAGCGGGTCCAATTACTAATACTAAGTATGATAAAGCCGGTAACAAAACACAAATAGTCAATACAGGGTAATAAAAAAGGGGAACCGAAGTTCCCCCTTTCCCTTAGTCGTTTGCCAACTTCTCAAAATAAGACATAGTGTCTCCATCATCTTTAGTACTAACAGCTGGCGCTGGACTAGGTTTGGTATTCACCTTTGGTTCAACCCAAGGTGCATCTTCCATTGCATCAGTAGCATTACCTACCTTGGTGGTTCCCGCAAGAACCATATCCAAACGAGTCTTCAACTCATCATAGGACTTGAAGTTGGATGCGGCAGTAAACTCTGCTAGAGGATACTCTTTCTTCCACACCTCTTCCAACTGTTCATCATCATCAAACAGAGCAGATGGTGCTTCAAACTCTGACTTATCATAGTTCCAATAACCATCAACCTTACGAATCTTCAACTTGAAGTTCGCACCTTCCCAAAAATCAAAGGGATTAACAGGGGTTTCATCTTGGAACGCAGGCTGCATTGCTTCCATGCACTTGTCAAAGATTTTCTTTCCAAAACGATAAAGCATTACTTTGCCCTCATTCTGGGGATTGGCCGGATCACTCACAACGTAGATATTTGCGAAGTATTGCAACTTACGCTTCTGCCTGCGAGCAATCTCCTTGTCAGACTCGACACCAGAATTCCAGTATGCAGAGTTCATCTCTGATACAGGATCATTCTGGCCAACCGTGGTGAGAGAGTTCTCAATATACCACTGACCTGTTGGACCTTGAAACGCATGGTTCCAGACCTTTGCCCATGGCATATCCTCACCCTTAACAGCGGGAAGGAAACGGATAACGGCGTAGCCGTTACCTGTCTTATCCATAACAGGTTTCCAAAGACGTTCATCCACATAGGATTTCTTTTCTTGGGGGGCGTTTTCTTTTTCAACTGCACCGAGCAGTTTGTCCAAAGAATTAGACTTTTTAAGCGTACTTAACGACATATGTATCTCCTTATGTATCGTATGTTTCGTATGTTAATATTACTAATATATACTGTTTTATAGAATAAGTCAAGTCACTTATCCTATTCTATTTAGGTCATACAATTTTTAACTCTTCACAGAAATCTTCCTTTGACATGAATATTACATTAGGTAGGGCAGATTTAGCATTGTATTGCCAACGAGGAAAGTTTACAGGATCAACCATATAAAAAGGTATATCCTTAAACTCTTGAAAAATAGTGAACATCTGGTTAAACCAATTTTGAGAGTTAAATCCCTTTGTATCTGCGGGCAGATAATTAAGAGTTCCTTTATACAAATTGTTTAACGGCTCATCATAAGAGGACAAATCAAACCCCAACACATAAACCTCTGTTGGTTCTGCTTGACATGCTAAATGTAATGCGGTGTTACCAGTAGACCAGCCTATAGGAAAATCTATGGGACATACAACATCCCGAATACCAACCTCATTCATGTCATTGATATATGTAATCCAAACACCAACATCCTTTTCTAATTTTTTTACAAGGTCTACGGTGTCCATATCTGGATTCATTTTTATTGCGATCTCAATCTTTTCCTGTAATGTGTTTGGGTCTTTGCCTTGTATCACACACTCAGTTGTTCTATTCTTACTTCTGTGAATCAATGCTTCTGGTATATCGTATCCCAAAAACATCATATCTGCTACATCAGAAGGGACAGGACTCCAGTTTGCAAAATGCACATTGTGTATATCGCCAAACTCTGGATTTTCATCACACCAACCAGAGTCATATATCTCTTGCTGCATACCGTAATCAACTGCGACTAAATTATGTACGACATTAGGACCATCACGATAGATAGCATTACAACCCCATGTTATAACTTCATCATCAAATATGTGTTGATGGCATGGTTGAAACCATGAACGAGATTCCCCGTTACCAATTACAAGTGCTTTATGCATCCCGTAAAGCGCTCCATGAGGCGGGAAAGAGTTCCCTTGCGTGTTTGTCAATACCCCATCCAACATCCTGTGTCTCCTTCTGAGCATCTGGTTTGCATCGTAAATTGCATACACGAGCAAATGCCATAAGCGTTCCACTCCAATACCATTCTGTCATCATTGACTGTGGCAAAACCATTCGAGCCATTTCTGGTGCAATACCATCATCTAACATATTCTGATAAACAGTATTGCATGTAGCGTGATGATATCCAATATCCCACTTAATAGTTTCTTCTGAAGAACCTTGCTTCTTATTTTCTGCCGCAAGTCTCCATTCAGTAGGTTCGTAAAATTCTGGTTCGTTATCAACGTATCGTCTTGATACCTCATTCCAAACCAACCCTACTTGATGTTTTACTAATTGACGAGCAACGAAAATAGGGGCCTTAATATGAAACTGGAGAGAAGCATGCCCAAAAGGACTCCAGTGGTCATGCTTAGCCAAATAACGGATAAGTTTAGTATCTTTTCCTTCATCGAATTCCTTATGCTCTTTTGCAAATGATACACGGGCAGCGTTGACTACTGATAAGTCACTACCCATATGATCTACTAATTTAACTTCCATAATACCTCTGAAAAAATGGTGCTGGCACAAGGAATCGAACCTCAAATTGTTGATTACAAATCAACCGTTATACCGTTTAACTATGCCAGCAATCCCACCTACTTGTTGGAATTATACCGGCGTTGGGGTCTATAACCCTTCGGCCAACTTGGTTGGCGAGATGCAAGGGTCTTTACCCTTTCTCTCAACTCTTCGTTTTGCTTCACCAACTCGGCGTTGTCAAAACTAAGTCCCTTGATTTCATTCTCAAGGGTTGCAACTTTGGATTCATAGAATCCCTCTACTCGTTTCATAAACTCGACTCCTCTATGAGTTTCAATAGTCTTATTTTATACTGTTCCCGATCAATTGTCAAGAACCTTTCGTAATTATCCATGAGATTTCTTAAATCAAGCCATATAATATCGTCCTCTAATTCTCTGTTCCAGTTAGGGTCAAAGTTGACCAATTCATCCATTATTATTAATGTCTCTAACGAAATACGCCCACCCAGAAACTCTTTCATTAATTTCGGGTGTTGTTTATTTTCTACCACGAACAAATCTTCAAAAGATTCTACCAAAGGTTTCATTTCTAATTCAAACAGATCGAAGAAACCCTGTCTTTTAAGTTTCCACGAATTGTATATTTCATCGTTAAAGTTAGCGATATAACCCTTTTTATCTTTTATGAAATTTGAAATGAAGTAGTTTTTGATTTCTTCTTCGGTCTTGTACTTGCGAGACAGCTTAGCGAAGAACGATCTGTCCTTACGTTTGTAAAAGGATTCTCGTTTGATTTTAGTCTTACCCTTATAATCCACAAAATCATAATCACTTTTACCAAAATGTGCCTTCATAGCACAGTACATTAGATAAACATCAATCGGTTCCATAGTTCATAGCGGTAGTTGTGCTTGTTTGGGAAGGAAGTTTAAATCTCGCGCATTGGCTTCGATCTTCTCTTTGAGTCCCTTAGAAATAAGATTACTCACAGTATCAGGTTCAATATCTTGTCGGTGGCAGTAATCTAATACTGCATCCAAATGAGTAATCTGCTTTTCAAGAGCGATACGTTCAATCTCCATTGAAAAAGTCTTTGATGTATTAAGTGCCATTTTTACTCCAATAATAAAGTGGAAAGTCAGATTACATCTGGTGGTGACGGGTAACACACGCCCAACTTTCCATCCCGTGTACTAGAACTTATAACTGGTTTTAACACCAACTATCTTATCACCGAAATTCAAATTTTTATTAGCATTGATTTCAGCATAAGGCGTGATAGCAAAGGAATCATTCACGTTATAAGTGTACCCCAACGCCATTTCAATATTTGAAACTTCGGCATCATCCCAACTCCATGTTGGAAGTAATGAAAGTTCAAGTCCTTTTAGTCCAGCAACAACACCAAACTCTGTGGCTGCTGTTTCCTGAGTTACATTGTATTCCGAATCAGACACAACAGAAATGTCAATTTTAGGTAGGACGGATGGAACCTTTTTCTCTTCTGCCAAAGCAACCGTTGAAATGCTGGTTGCAAGTGCAGTTGCAATAAGTAATTTCCTCATTATATATTCTCCTCTCCCCTTGTTAAGTTGGGGGGTTAACCGTTGACCCCCCACGGATGTATTACGGCATCACCCGTTATACTGGATGTAATTATCCAGCAGAAGCGAGAGCAGCGTTACCGGCTGCAACTACTGCTCGAGTAGGTGAACCCATGCGATACTTAGAATAAGTATTGCCATCAAACGAGGAAACCCGCTTGTTGAGGTATACCGAATACCCTTGCATACGAATGGAACTAATCAACGCACGAGCATTCTTCACGCTATAACGCGATTCAATCTGCCTCGCTGTAAGTTCAGTTCCGTTCTCAAGTGCCGCAATCACTTTGGCGGTCTTTGAAGTAGTAGTAGTCATAATTTAAAAATCTCCTTATCATGACAAATTAGAATGAAAAATCCCATTCTATGTTGTGGGGGGTATTCTGTTACTAGGAACCCCCCGAAACCCTATCCGATTACGCAGCTAGTGCGAAATCTTGAGATGCAAAGTTATCGTTTGCATTTACGAATTTGACCAATAACGGAGTCATCCGATAATTCTCCACTCATCTATCCCAGCCAGTCGATCCTATTTCGCCCCCTAAGTCGGAGCTATTAACCACCGTAAAATTTTGGTGGAGGCGGGGAGTACTGCCCTCCCGTCCTGTTCTGTATTCAATTCGTATCATCAAATTATGTTATATTTATACCACATTATTGTTATAAAGTAAAGGTACTTTTAGAAAGTAATTTTACCAAACCCTAAAAGTAAAGCAATAATGCCTGAGATTAAAAGAATGTCTGCACATATACTCCAGAGAATATATAATTTAAACATCACCACTGATATCTTTTTTACTAGAGGGTTCTTCATCTAAATCCCCTAGAATTAACATTAACGTCATGGCTTTCTCCATATAGTTAAGTTTGTTTTAACTCCACGCTGTTTTTGAAAAATAGCGTTAAGTTGACTATTAGTACCTGTTGATATAAAACACACTAAATCTTTAAATGGCCCGGATTTAAGACCATGCACTTCTACAACAGAAGAACCGCCTGTTTTAGTATTCATGAATAAAATTACAGGAAAACCCCTATCTCCATCATCCCAATGCGCCACAGGCATTTCACCTATTTTCATCAAATGTTCAAATACTTCTTTCTCATTTGCACAAAGGATGGGTTTAGCAGTAGTTAATGCATTAACCTCTGGAACCGCTGGTTCTTCTTTAGGTGTAGGAACTGCTTCTGCTTGTACAATGGGTGGTTGTAGTGGTTCAACTGCACCTATAGCCTTACAGCCCGCCATTAAAAATATTAACCCAAAAATTAGATACCGTTTCATTTTTCATCCTTTCGGAGAAAATTACTTCTCCTTATCTTCTCCCTCATCAGGGTCTTTTTTA
>VTLG01014783.1_pt1 | contig 26708 bp, 28 predicted proteins | sample 4694571 | NCBI WGS metagenome assembly VTLG01 (sample SAMN12604809, study PRJNA352737) | marine metagenome | biome: ENVO:00000447; feature: ENVO:00000209|ENVO:00000569|ENVO:01000036; material: ENVO:00002151; isolation source: viral sequences binned using virsorter ...
TTTTACACATACTCTTTCTGAAGATGTAACTTATACATTTAGTAATCCTGCTGCATCTGGATATGCTTCTTCATTTACATTAAAGGTTACACAAGACTCTTCAGCTAGAACTATTACTTGGCCTGGATCAGTGGATTGGGCTGGAGGTACAGCTCCTACGCTTAGTACAGGATCAGGTGATGTAGATGTATTTGTATTTATGACTGTAGATGGTGGAACGATCTATTATGGATTTACAGCAGGACAGGACATGACCTAATGGCTTTTCTTTCTGAAAAACTTGTTTCTGCCTCTGGCCCTAAAGAAGTAACAGATGCCGATTTTAACCTTGTAACCGCCTTATTTCATTTTGACGGTGATAACAATGGTACCAATTATAATGCTGTTAACTCTTCAACAGTAAGTGGCGCACCCACACTTAACAATAGAAGTGGGGGCCAGATGTTCCAAGGGACTTTCAGTCCTTTTAGTGCAGACGAGGGTAAGTGGTCAGCAGAATTTCCAGTGGGTGTTGCAACAAATAAGCTAGAGTGCGCTTCTTCTGCTGATTTTGCGTTTGGAACAGGGGCTTTCACTGTAGAAGCTTGGGTTTTCGTAACAGCCGACAATTACGACTATAGTAGAGTATGGGCTATTGGCCCATATTATAATGACAACAACAGTGTAGGGCTGTCTGTAGATGATACAGATAATAGCTCCAAAATAGCATTTTATGCTAATGCTGCAACTTCTGGAAGAGTTTGTATTTCAACAAACGCAACTCCAAGAAATGAATGGTTCCACGTTGCCGTTACAAGAGATGGAACTGGAGATTTTAGGTTATTTGTGAATGGAAACTTAGATACAACAAATACTTCTTACAGAACTACTGATATAAGCCCCGGAGGGAATCAACCTTTAGTTATTGGATCAACAACTGATAGAGCAGTAACAGAGCCATTTGAAGGATTTATATCAAATTTTAGAGTAATTAAAGGGTCAGCTTTATATACCTCTAGCTTTACAGTGCCTACCTCGCCATTGACAGCAGTAACTAATACCAAACTGTTAACGTCTTGCAGTAACAGATTCAGAGACAAATCTACGTCTGCACATACTATAACTTTGACAGGTTTACCAAAAATACAACCCTTTTCACCCTTTAGACCTAGTGCGGCTTATGATCCTGCGGTCAACGGAGGCTCCGCTTATTTTGCTATAGGTTCAGCACAGCAATATGTTTCTAATGTTATTCCATATAACAGTAGCACATGGACAGTCGAAGCATGGGTTTATATGGCAGATATAAATGTTGGAGCTACCTATACTGTCCCAGTGCCTTTCCATTTGTCAGGAACAATAGGTGCATCTGCTCGTATGCAGTGGGGATTTAATTCTTCAAGAAATATGCAGTTACGTTGGTGGGATGGATCTTCAGCAAATTATTGTACTGGTGATGATGTAATTCCTTTTAACGCATGGCATCACATTGCGATAAGCGTAAACGGTGGTGCAATAAAAATGTTTAATAATGGACATGAACAGAGTTTATCAGGAACAACTACATTAAATAATAGGCTTTCAAGCGATCATACCTATACTTCTTGGGGTGGAGGAATTCATACCTATTCTTATTGGGACGGTTATATTTCTAATGTTAGAATTCAAAACGGAACAGCGCAGTACACCAGTTCATTTTCGCCTCCAACAGCACCAGTGGGGAACACTTCAACGTCTCAAGTTTTGGTTAATTATACGTCTTCTAATGCTTTTGATAGCTCAGGAAAAGTAACTTCACGAATGGTTGGAAGTTGTGTAACAAAGACTTCTCCTAAAAAATTTGGCACAGGAAGTTTAGATATATATGGATCAACTGGTAGTCGCCTCGATACATTTTCTAGCGATATAGGTTACTATGACATTTTAAACGCTGGTAAATTTACAGTTGAATTTTGGTTATATGTAGACAACTACCATGCTAGCTATTCAGATATTGTGGGCAGATTTAATGGCGTGTCTGCTGGCTGGTTGATTTATCAAAATGGAAGTTATATCGAAGCCTATATTAATGGCCTTCAATTACAGATAGCAAGACCTTCTACTGCTACTTGGACACACTTTGCATTGACTAGAGACGGTACGACTACTAGATTTTTTAAAGATGGAGTCTCTGGAGCAACAAGCACATCCTCTGTGGGCGCAGATCAAACATCTTATTTTTTAGCTTTTGGTGGAGATGCGACAGGAAGGAATGGTTTAGATGGGTATGTTGATGAGTTCAGATTGACTTATGGAAAAGCACGATATACCTCCAACTTCACTCCATCGACAAAAGCGTTCCCAGATTTATAGGAAAATATTATGCAGATAGCAAAAATAAAAGATAATGCAGTAGAAAAAATAGGAGAACATACAGATTTATTTCCAAATGTTTCTTTTCCTGCAACTGGCCCAACTTCTGATTGGATGACAGAAAACTCTGTAATGCCTGTAACGATGAACCGTTATTACGATAGGATGACACAAAAAAGCACCAGTGTAGATCCTTATATTGAAGACAATGTTGTTTATTTACATAAAATAGAAAACTTAACAGACAGCGAGAAGGCAGAAGTACAAACAGAGAAAAATAATATATTGGCAGAGGTTCAAAGGGCAGAACGTAATAGAAGGCTTGCAGAGACAGATTGGATGGCCTGTAGTGATGTAACGATGTCTGAAGATTGGAAGACATATAGGCAAGCGTTAAGAGACATTACGACACATAGTAACTGGCCTAATTTGAAAGAATCAGGTTTGCATCCTCCACAAGCTGGCTCAGATGTAAGTGATTGGCCTGTAAAGCCATCATAGGAATAATTAAATGAATCCAAAACAATTAGAGCCAGGATCTAGTTATGCTCAATATGATACTGATGGTGATGGTGTAGTTAGTGATCAAGAGATTGCTGCAAGTGAAAGGCTTCAACAACTAGAGATACAGAATGAAAAAGCTGATGCACAACGTAATATGTGTTGGTTTGCCCTTTGGGGTATGTTGTTGTATCCATCGTTAGTATTAGTAAGTAGTTATTTAGGATTAGAAAAAGGAGCTGATATATTAGGGACAATGAGTAGTATCTATTATATATCAGTAGCAGGTGTTGTAAGTGTATGGTTTGGTAGTCAAGCCTATACATCTAAGAATGGAAAGAATGGAAAATAATTCAGAGAAAGCATTGGAGTTAGCCTTGGAAGCTTTAGAAAGAATAGCAACACATGAGAAAGAATGTGGAGAACGTTGGACTGAGGCTATGATAGAACTACGTGAGTTAAAGTTAGCTACTCGTAGTCATGCTCAAAGATGGGAAAAGTTAGCTTGGATGGTAATAGGAACAGTTACAACTACAGTTATTGCAGCATGGGTTGCATTAATATTTAACCTATAAAGGTTTATAAGTTATGGCTAAAAGTAAAAAAGCTCTCAAAGCATTAAAGAGGCGAAAAGCAGCCAAAGGGCGTAGTCGTGTTTTAAAAGAAAGACAGGACTATACTGCTGGTGGAAGAGTAAAGTCACAATTTGGTGGTTTTATTCCTAATCTTGATATGGCAGAGATAGAAAAAAGAGCTAGAGCTGCTGCTAATAGGGCAGCCGTTAATAGAGAACAGGCTGCAAGGGCAGATGAAGGAGGCTCTACTGATCAAGAAGCTAATCAAACTTCAGATACAGGAACAGATGTAAGTGGTAGTACAGCTATAAATAATCAAGTTCCTGCTACAGATCAGGATGCAGCAACTGATACTGATCTTGCTGGAGATGATATTGTTGGAGATGCTCCTGCAGAGTTAGAAACTCCTGATCAAGGAACTCAACCACCACCTGTTCAAGATTCGCAACCTACTGTTCCACCTGCTACTACGGCTGCTCAAGAAACTACTGCACCTCCTGTTACAGGTAGAATACCTCAAGATCAAGTTAATTTAGATAGTAGTCCTTTTGATTATAGTAATCTTAATGTAAATCCTAATGCTCAGGTGCTTAATGTTAGAGTTAACGATGGCTCAGGCAATAGGATTGTTCAAGTACCTTTTGGATCTTTAAGTGCAGCACAACAACAAGATTTAAGAAATATAGCTTCTAATAATCCTGATTTAAATAAAAGAGCTGTAATAGCTTATGATTATTTAAATCGTAGTTTTGGACTAAAAGCAGAAGCAGAAGAAACAGAAGAGGAAGCTCCTGCAGAAGAAACACCTCCTACAGAAGAAGCTCCTCTTGCAGAAGAAACACCAACAGAAACTACAAGTATTCCTCTTATATATACTAAGAGTTATGAAGAGTTTGCTGGCCCTCCTCCTCAAAGACCATCAGGAGGGGGTGCTGGAGTAACGAATACTTATAATGCAAGAAGACAAGCTTATAATACACAAAAAGCAAGATGGGATACTTTATCGCCTACTCAAAGATTTCAACAGTTTGGGGCAGGGCAGGGATCTTTAGGACAAGTATTTACACAAACAGGTACAACAGGTGGTACAGGTACAGTAGGTGCAGCCCCAGGAGATCCTGCAAAAGAAGTATTAGATAAAATATATGATGAAGAACAAAGAAAAGATTTTAGGGTAGATGGGCCTGAAGCTTTTGAAACACAACAGACTTCTTTAGAGGGAACAGTATTAGGCGGTAGACAATTATCAGATATTACAGATATAACTCAAAGAAATGTAACTGCTGGTGATATCTCTACTGCAGCAGGTACTTTTAGAGGAGCTGCTGCCCAAGATCAAATATCAGCTCAGACTATGGAAGCCTATAATCAGGCTGAAGCTAATTACTTTGATAAGTATCCTGAAGCTAGACAAGCTATACAAGACGGTACATATAAAAACGTATTTGATTACCATGCTAAAGTAGGTATAGAACAAGGTAATACATTAACCTTTGATACTTCTAGGATTGCTAAAGCTGATTTTGATAGATTAGCTGAATCTACTTCTTCTGAGTTACAACAAACTCAAGCAGCTCAAAGAGATGCTGAAGCAGAACAAGCAGCTCTAGCTAGAAGACCTGTATTTACTGAAGATTTAAGATCTCAAATAGATCCTGTTACAGGTGAAACAGTTACTTTAGCAGCTACTCCTAATGCTGAAAAACAACAAAGACAAGCTATTACAGATGAAGTTGCAGCTCAAGGTACTGAAGCTATTATTCAAGGATCTATTGGATATGAGGCTGCAGAAAGAAGAGTAGTAAAAGGAGAGGCAGCTAAAGGATCAGCAGCTTCTATGTTATCTGAAGTTGGAGGATTACCTTCTGAGATAACAGAAGTTATTTTAGAGAATCCTGCACAAGTAACAGCACAGGTAGATACACAACCTGTAGAGGTTCAAGCAGCTATAGCAGCTTTACCACAAGAAGCATTAGTATCAGTACAATTAGAGAATTTATTAGCTGGTATAGATGAAGGAACTACTCCTACATGGGCTAAACCTGCAGTACAGTTAGTAGAGTCTAGGTTAAATGCTAGAGGATTAAATGTATCTACAGTTGGTAGAGATGCATTATTTAATGCAATTATTCAATCTGCATTACCTATAGCTCAAAGCAATGCAACAGCTTTGCAACAAAGAGCTAATCAAAATTTATCTAATGAGCAACAAGCTAATATTTTACAAGCTAATCAAGAGATGCAGCTACGTTTAACTAATGTAGCTAACAGACAAACATCTGAGTCTCAATCAGCACAGTTAGCACAACAAATTAATTTAACGCAAGGACAAATTACTCAACAAACAGAGTTAACTGAATCTCAACAAGCACAACAAGTTAGGCTTCAAAGCTTGCAGAATGAACAGCAAGCAGCTATGGCTAACTTAGGTAATGATCAGCAAATAGAGCTTGCTAATTTACAGGTTGAAGCTCAAAGGTTAGGAGCTAATCAGTCTGCAGTAAATCAAGAAAGATTAGCTGAGATGCAAGTAGCAGCTAACTTCTTACAAAAGAACTCTGAGTTTGCTCAACAAATGGAGCTTGCTAATTTATCTAGTGAGCAACAGATGCGATTAGCTTTTCTTACTGCTAAGAATCAAGCAGAGGCTCAGAACTTAACAGCAGCTCAACAAACTGAATTAGCTAATTTAAATAAAAATCTTGAAGTAAATAAAATTAGTGCTGGGCTTGCTCAACAAATGGGATTAGCTCAATTAAATGTAGATCAACAAGCAGCTATTAGGAACGCTGCTACTGTAGCTAATATGGACTTAGCTAAGTTTAGTGCTTCTCAACAGATAGAACTTGCTAATAGTAAATTTATGCAAACATCTACATTACAAGATTTAAATAATAGACAACAAACTGTTATTAGAGATGCTACTTCTTTAGCTGCTATGGATATGCAAGGAGCTGATTTAACCAGTAGAGCTAGTATTGAAAATGCTAGAAACTTTTTACAAAGAGATCTAGCTAATTTAAGTACAGAACAACAATCTTATATTTTAGATTCTCAACAAAGGCAACAAAGAATATTAACTGCAACTGCATCTGAAAATGCTGCTATTCAATTTAATGCTACAAGCCAAGCTCAAACAGATCAATTTATGGCTAATTTAGGCCAACAGTTAAATTTACAAAATGCAGCACAACAAAATGCTATGGAACAGTTTAATGCAACAGAAGCTAATCGTATTGCTGCATTAGAGGCAGGTAATGATTTAGAAGCTGCAAGATTTTCTGCACAATTAAATAGTCAAATAGATCAGTTTAATACACAGATTGAGTTTCAAAGAGATCAATGGAATCAACAAAACTCTCAGGCTGTAGAGCAATCTAATGTTAACTGGAGAAGACAAGTTAATATGGCAGAGACTGCAGCTACTAATGCAGCAAATCAGTTACAAGCTCAACAGTTATTTCAATTATCTCAACAAGAGCAATCTTTTTTGTGGCAGCAATTAAGAGATGAAGCTAATTATTATAGACAGCAGTATGAAAATGAACAGCAACGTAAAACTACATTATATGCAACTGCATTAGCTAATGAAGCTGAAGACTCTACAAGAAATATAAGTAACACATTTGGGATGATAGGAAATTTATTTACAACAGCAGCAGCAGCTATAGCTACAGATCAACAAACTCCAACTGGATAGATTAAATTATGGGATTACTAAAAAAAGTATTTAAAGGCATTGGTAAAGTTTTTAAAAAAATTGGTAGAGGTATTAAAAAAGCATTTAAAGCCTTTGGTAAGTTTATGGGTAAGATAGGTTTTGTTGGTCAAATGGCGATGATGTTTTTATTCCCTGCAGGTATAGGCAATATGTTTATAAAAGGTTTAGGGAGTTTAGGAAAAACACTAGCAGCAGTAGGAGGGCCTACTGGAGGTTTATTTGCTCAAGCTGTTCAAGGGGTAGGTAAAGTATTATTAAAAGTTAGAGATTTTGCTGTAGGAGCTAAAGCAGGATTTAGTAGTCTTACTAATGGTATTAAAGAGTTTGGTAAGACAGCATTAAGTAAAGTAGGTTTTACTATCGAAGGAGCTGCTCCTAATTTCTTTGGTGAAGGAGAAACAGCTTTTTCAAGAACAATGGATGGTTTTTCAGATGCAGGTAAGATTATAAGAGGTGTAAGAGATAAGAGCTTTACTGTATCTGCAGAGGATGGTTTTAATATAGATGACTTTAGTGATCAAATAGGAATATCTAAAGATGATTTATTTAAATTAAATCCTGACTTAGAAGGAAAACTTATTAATGGTGTAACTATACCTAAAACAACTTATGTTAATTTAGATTTAGCCCAAGGATCTTTATTAGGATTTGATCCTGAAAAAATATCACAAATTAATCAACAAGCAGTAGCAGATGCTTTTATTGGCCCTCCTGCCCCTGAAGGGTCTGCTTTTGTTAATCCTCGACTTGAAGCTGCTCAAGCTCCTGATCCTACTATTCCTGGCTATGTTGAAGAAGCATTTCAAAGTGAAACTAGGCAATTTCCTACTACTGTAGATGCAACAACTGGTTTACCTATAGATGCAACTAAACAGGAAATGACTAAACCTTTTCAAGCAGAAGACGCAATGAAAACTAAAACTGGTACAAATGTAGAAATACCTCCTGAAGGGGGTTCAGCTACTGTAAGGTCAATAAGAGAAAATACATTTTCTGCAAGGTTTCAAAGAGCTACTAGAGGGTTAAGGCCTGGAGAAGTTGGGCTTGTAGAATCAGTAAAGAACTGGCAAAACGTAGTTAGTCCTTTTATGGGATCTCCTGAAGATGTTAGTTTTCAAAGGCCAGGAGATATTATTGATGTAAGTTCTAATATTGCTCAATACACTCCTGAGCCTATTCCTAATTTTATGCAATCTATGATGGGAGGAAATATGTTTGGTAGTCCTGCCTTAATGGAGCAACTACAATACTATGGCCTCTATCGTCCCGATACTATGTCAAGGACAGCCTAATGGATAATGATAAAGAATTAATTAATTTTCATAGTCGTTTAGATAGGCCTATACCAGGAGAAGGATTAACAAGTGATCCTAAGTCTCCTTGGCCTTGGGAAAAACCTCCTGCTTATGTATCTGTAATGAGAGCTTCTGAACACATATTTGAGAAACTAACAGATGAAGAATTACATACTGTTGTATTAGATGCTATGGAAGATGATATACCAGTAATGGATATTACTCGTTTTATATTATTTCAAGGATTTACAGAAGGTTTATGGAACGCTGATTTATTATTATTACTAATAGAGCCTACTGCTTATATGTTAGTTGCGTTAGCTGAAAGAGCATTAATAGAACCTGTAGTGTATAAAGAAGAAGATCAAGATGAATTGATTGATAGAGCTAATATAGCTACTAATGAAGAAATGATAGATGGTTTTAAACAGTATTCTGAAACTAAAGAGATGCCTAAAGGAGTTTTAAGCGAAGAAATTATTAGTAAGATTGAAGAGCTACCTGAAGGTAGAGCAAGTTTATTAGATAGACCAGCTAAACCTAGACAGGAAAGTTTACTTGAAAGGACGGCATAATGGTTGAAGGTATAGATAAATTAGGTCAGAGTTTATTATCTCAACAAGCTACTAGAAGACAACAAAGAAGAGATGATTTTAGAGCTAATCAAAAAAAAGAAAGAAATCAAAAGTTATTTAATGCTGCATTAGATGCAACTAATGTTCTTTTACGAAATAGGCATAATGATTTTTATGAAACTGAAAGTGCTAGATTAGCTAAAAGATTAACTAATCGTGTAGCTAAACAACGATTAATTGCACAAGAAGAACAAGACAAAATAGATACTTTTAATGGAACTGAACTAGAATTTCATGAGAATGAGTTTAGAAAGTTATTTGCACAAAAGAATAATACTTTAAAAGATCAAATTCCTGGCTTTGATACATTTGATGAACCAGATCAGACTCTTATTTTAGAAGGTACTGATCCAAATGCTATTTATGATCCTGAAAAAGATAATGCTACTGCAGCAGGTCTTTTTAAAAAATTAGCCTATGATAAAAAAGAAGCAAGAAGATTAATGCTAGAAGGATTTACTACTGAAGATGGTAGGGTAATAAAAGGTCTAAATGATTTAGATGAAGTTACAGCTTACGATGCTTATAAAGAAAGTAATCCTAATTCTAGGAGTGTAGGAGAAGCTATTTTAAATTTCTTTAGAAGATCAGGATTTGATAAATCTGCTGATGGTAATGTTGCTAACTTATCTAAATTAAAACTAGATGCAATTAAAAGTAATGATCAGATGTTAACTGCCTTGATCGGTAAGAGACAGGCAGGTATGGATTTTGATGCTGCTGTTAATAGTGTAATGAAGGATACAAGTTATTCTCCTATGGAGAGATTAGTAGAAACTCCTAAAATAATTGACCAAACTCTTACTTCTCCAGATGGTAAAGCCTCAATAACTTATAAAGTTTTGAGTAAATTAGTTATGAGAGAAGGGAAAGTTGTTCCTATTATAGTTCCTTTAACTAATCAATACATAGGGACAGATGGTATAACTCAAGCAGATGTAGATAAATCTCAAGCTAATGCTTCAAACTATTTAAGATCTACTAGAACAGAGTTAAAAGACATTACAGATCCTCTTACAAATGCTGTATCAAGTTATGAAAGAATAGATACTTTTAATATTCAAACAGGCACTCATGTTGATAATCATATAATAGAAACTACTCCCCCAGGAACAGCAAAGATTATAGCTTTTCCTAGACCTAGCAATTTAACTGATCAAGTAATTGAGAGTAATTTTAATGAATACCAAAATGTAGCTCAAGATATGAATGTTAAGATACTTGATAAAAAAACACCTATGGAATATTCAAGTATTTTAAATTCGCTAGGACTAAAAGATACAGATTCTGGACAATTAAAAACTGTTAAAGATAACTTAGGAATTAAATACGCTCTTGCAAAAAAAAGAGTAGATGTTGAACTTGCAGGTACACAATTTACTGATGTTCAAAAACAACAAATAGCTGCTTCTGTTTTGTTAATAGATAAATATGCTCATTCATTTTTACAAAATGAGCTAGGGAAAAATAAAGGCGGTTCAAAAATATTTAAAGATTTATCTCAAGATAGTATTGACCCTGGAAAGATGTTGCTTGCTATAGATTATGCTTACACTACAGGAATATTATCTGATTTTGCAGATGGTACAACTCCTTCTGTAAGATCAGTAGGAACTTCTTTAGAGGCTTATTTTCAAAGTAAACGAGGTGATGATTTATTTAGAATTGGCCCAGACGATTTAGAATCAAGAGCTGCACAAATCTATGATGCAGGACAAAAAAGATTAATAGAAAATCTACATAGCATACTAAGTAATCAAGTAGGAGGATCACAACAAACTATTTTAGGCGGTGTTTATCTTAATGAAAGCTCTCCTATATTATTAAATATCTTATTAAGAGATCTTCCATCTTTACCTCCTTCTAATATAAGAATAAATCGTGGAGAAGCTAAAGTAAGGCCTATTCAAAGAGAACAAAAAGAAGAACCTTCTAATACAAGATCTATAACTGTAACTCCTCAAGGTATTCAAAGAGGCCCAGAAGATAGTCTATTAAGAGCTAATATTCCTGATTCTGTTGAAGATAAAGTAACTTTTGTAAGTCGAATATTTAAAGATAATCCTGATGAAACTATGTTTATGAAAAGGCTAGTTAATCAAGAATCTTTATTTGGTAAAGCAAAAGGCACTTATGAAATTTCAGGAAAAATGGGACAAAGAGGAAGTTATGGAGTAGCTCAAGTTGATGAAGTAGCTTTTAATGCAGTTAAAAATAAACTACTTAATCCTAAAAGTAGTCTTAGTAAATATATTGATCCTTTTGAAAAAGCTACTGGTATAGATTTAACTACTGTTAACTATGAAGATTTAACAAATGATACTTTATCTATTGCATTTGGTCGTATGTATTTAATGCAATTAACAGAAGACCCTATCCCTAGTTCTAAAGAAGATCAAGCTAAGTATTGGAAAACTTACTACAATACTAAAGCAGGGAAAGGAACTGTTAAAGAGTTCTTAAATACTAATAAGGATCTTTAAATATGGTTGCTTTTGTTTCTGATGACCCTAATGTAAAGATGAGTGTTAGTGAATTTAACGCTAATCCAGAAGTTAAAGAGTTATCTAGAATAGTTCATAGTTATCTAAATGAAAATTTAGCTCCAGGTACAGGTCTTTTAGGTATAAAAGAGACTGACAAAGAAATGATTTCTAAACCCTCAGAATCTATTAGAGATGAAATAGGTTCTCTTAGTACCTTTGCTGCTAGAGCTGCTGCAATCCGTAATGCTCCTGAAAATGTTAAACGCTCTTATGCTAAGTTGTTAGATATTTGGAATAATAAAACAGAGATTAAAGGTATAGGGGAAGGACTAGAAGCAACTAAAGACTATGCTATAGATATATTTACTAGCCCTGAAACATTTTTGACATTAGGAAACATTGCAGGGACAACTGCAGCTAAAACAGCTATTAGAGCATCTATTGCTGGAGGAGCATTTGGAGGCACTCAAAATTTTGTAGAACAATCTAGAGATGTAGAAATAGATAGAATTGATGATATATCTATTCCTGAAGTAATTGGTTCTACTGCTTTGGGTGCAGGTGTAACGGCTCCTATAGGTTATGCAGGACATAAATTTTCTGATTTTATAAAAACTAGAGATCCTAAAAAGGTTACAGAAGCAGAAGCACTAGAGTTAGAAGCTAAGACTGCTGTAGATGAAAGAATAGCAATTAGTAGTAATGATCCTACTAAACCCGACATACAAGAATCTGAAGTTGATTTAATCCGTGATAGATACTTAGAAGCTACCAGAGAAAAACGATTAAGAGAATCTATAGGTGAAGGGCAGGATAAAAATTTTGTAAGAATACAAACAGATCCTAGAGCAACTCCTGAAGAGGGGCCTTTATTATTTGGATCAGCTCAAACTAATATTATTGATACTACAGAAGATATAATTCAAGGAAGACCTTCTAGAGACTTACCTTTACCTCCTGAAGTAATTGAGTTTAATAAAAAACATGGTGGTGCAGGAACAAGAAGCAATCAAGAACTTGATGACATTATTAAGGGTACGTTTACAGAGCTTGAAGGAAGAACAAACCAACAAATTAATAATGCACTTACTTATAATTTAAGTCGTTTTGCTAACAGATATGGAAGTTGGGCTATATTTAAACCTGCTTCTGTCTTAGATCCTTTTACTAAAGGTTCTGATCTAGCTAAAAGTCTACAACAAAAGTTTAGATACGATGCTCAAAGATCTTTTACAGGGCCAAGAGAATACGATAAACAAGACTTTGGCGAAGTATTTAAAGAAACTTTAGGTGGATACTATGTAAATTTTAAAGATGCGTTGCATCCTATTCAAAATAGTATCTCTGGCAAACTAGAGCAATCTATGAATGACCTAATAGTTAGGGGCATTAGAGATGGTGTAGATTTATCAGAGTCTACTACTGCTACTAAAGTAATGAGCGATATTACAAATCTTTTAGATACCATAGGAGATAGGCTAGTTACTTCAGGAGTAATTAATAATAAAAATGAAGCTAATTATTTTCCTAGATTATGGAAAAGAGAAGCTATAAAAAATAATAGAGAAGCATTTGAGCGTAAATTAATAAACTCTGGGGAAGCAAAAGATGCTGTAGAAGCCACAGAGATCACTAATAGTATGTTAGATATAGCAAATCAATTAGATGAAGGAGCATCAGGAGGAGCTAGTTTCTTTTACAAACGAGCTTTCACTAAATTAAAAGACAATGACTTTGAAGAGTTTTTAGAGTCTGACTTAAATAGCGTGATGCTTAATTATATATCTCAAACATCTAAGCAGATCGCTAAAAGAGAAGTATTTGGTGTTTCTAATGCAGACGAGTTCGTTAATTTTTATGTTGAAGGTATTGCAAAGCAAATGGCTAAAGCAGGTAAAACCTTAACTAAAAGAGATAGGCAATCAATATTAAATGTATATAGGCACGCTACTGGTGAAGGGCTTGATAGTTTTGGATCAGCTCAAGGACTAATAGATACTTATAGCACTCTTAATAGAATGGCTTACTTGCCATTAGCTACTGTATCTAGTTTAACCGAAATATTAATTAATGTAGCTAAAGCTGGCCCTACTTCATCTATTAAAGCATTAGGTAGTGCATTAAGTGAATCTAGAAAGACTATACAAGACCAAACAGTAGATAATCTAAAACAATTAACTGGTAAGCGAAGTGGATTAACAGAAAGAGAAGCATGGAGAGAGCTACAAGAGTTTGGAATGGTGCTTGATCCTATTCTAATGGATACAGTAGAAAGGCTTTCTGGATCTGGTATAAGAAATCAAAAACTTTCTAAAGCAAATAATGTGTTTTTTAGAGCTACATTTCTAGATCAATGGACTAAGTTTGTTCAACTTGCTTCTTATAAGTCAGGTAAAGATTTAATTACTAATAATCTAAAAGAGATTAATAAAGTAAAAGGGCTTTCTGACTCTAATCGTATTCGCAATATGAAAGAACAATTAAAAGAACTAAATGTTGATATTGATGAAGGATTAAAGTGGGTAGATTCAGGAGAATCTATAGATGATTCTTTCTATAAGAATATAAAAAGAGGGGCTGCTAGATACACTAATGAGGTTATACTAAATCCTACTAATGAATCAGGACTAAAACCTTTTCTTCAAGCTGCCCCTAGAACAGCCATACTTACTCAGTTTCTAGGCTATCCAGTTGCATTTACTAATACTGTTTTAAAAAATGCAGCTAAAGATATGATCAGAAATCCTACTCAAAATGCTCCTAAAGTATTAGCTGCAGGGCTAATAATGACCGAAATGGCTAGATGGACTAATTGGGCTAGAACTAGAGGAGAGTCTGAAAAGTATAAGTCTACAGAAGAGATATACTTTGATGCAGTTCAAAGATGGGGAGGCAATGGTATTGTCTTTGATATGATGCAGAGAGGTAGTGAAGCAGCTAAAGTTTATCAAGATCCTGTAGCTGGTTATGCTTCTGTTTTAGGGCCAGTAGGAAACGATATTTTTAAATTAATGCGTACAGGTAATCTTGTACGACTAATGGGTGAAAAGATTCCTGGCTATGGTGCATTAGGTACACTATCTCCCGAACTAAAAGCAGACTATACAGAAGCATTATCTGATGCTAATAAGCTTTATAAACAAAAAGCACTAGAACTCATGGGAGCTGAAGACAAAGCAGAACCATTAAGACCTAGCTATGCCGAAGGAGGATCAGTTGGGCCTATTGTAAAGAATGTAGCTAATGTAATTGAAGAGCCTCAAGAACGAATTAATCCTTATACAGGAGAACCTTATGATGTAACCGCAGGTTCTTTTAATATGGATATAGAAGATAGAAATAATCCTGAAGATCCTTTAAGGAGATTAGGTTTTGTAGTAGGAGGAGCAGTAAGAGCAGGAGAAATAATAAGAGGTGCGGTGCAAAGTCCTATAAAAAATCTTTTAAGATCAAGATCAGATGTTGATGAAGTCTATCCAGATATAGTCCGAAAAGAATTTCAAAAGGAGTTTAATAGATTAACAGAATCTCCTGTAGGTACTCCTCAAACAGTTAAAGAAGTCTTACAAAACAAAACACTTCAACGATTAAAACAAGCTACTGAAACTGAAATTAGTCCAACAGAACAACTAGCTTTAGAAAGAATATTAAAAAGAGTCCCTGTTGTAGGGCGAGAAAAAATAAAAACAGTACCTAAAGAAGAACATATTAAATATTCTTTAGTTAAAAGACCTATTTATAGAGGCATTAGGACAGGCTTAGATACTTCTTTTGATTTTAGATTTTCTAATCCTATAGAGATTGGCCCTCACTTTGGTTCAACTATACATGCTGAACATATGATTAATTATCATGCAGTAGAAAAAAGTAAATATTTAAAACTAATTGGTAAAGATGAGTATATTAATCCTGCTTCATTGGCTGCAGGTAAACAAGATAAAAGAGGAAGGTTTGCAGAAATAGTAGAAAGCTATGATGCACCTGTTTCTATGACTAAAGGATATATAGACATAAGAAGTCCTTTAATTTTTGATCAAGAGATCATAAAACTATTTGATACAGATAGGCCTGTATGGTCTGCAATAAATGTATTTAAAGATCCTGAAGCTTATGAAACGATTACTCAACAAGCTATGAGTAAAGTAGGCTCTAACAATAAATCAAATATAACAATAGGAGATCTTGTTAGAGCATTAAATGGTTTTGATGAGAAGATTGGTCAGTTTTATAAATACTTTGATAAAGCTGTAAAAGCTAATCGTTCTAGAGTAGGAAAAGTATTTAATATTGAAATACATGAAGCTAATTTAAATTTAGAATTTGCTAGAATGTTAAAAAAGCTTGGTTTTGATTCTATTAAATATAGGAATCAGGTAGAGACTTTACCTAAAGATAAAACTAAGAAAGGGGTTATGTCAGAAAAAGAAGAGTCTTTTATTCTATTTGAACCAGAGCAATATGCGATTGCTTATGGAGAAAAAGAAGTATGAAAGAAGCCTCTAAAGAAAATATATTTGAACAGTTAAAAATAGATGAAGGCATAAAACATGAATGTTATTTATGTTCAGAAGGTGTGCCTACATTTGGTATAGGCCATAAAATATTAGAGTCAGATCCTGAGTATGGTATGCCTATGGGTACTTCTGTTGATGATGAAAGGATATGGGAAGTATTCAAAGACGATCTAGAGATAGCAATTAATGAATGTGAAATCATGTTTGGTAAATATACTTGGTATGGATTCCCTGATGAAGTACAAGAGATATGTGTAAATATGATGTTTAATTTAGGGCGACCTAGATACAGTAAATTTGTAAAACATATTGCTGCTTTAAAAGACTATAAATGGGCCTTAGCAGGAGCCGAAGCTAGAGATAGCAGATGGTACTCACAAGTAGGAGATAGGGCTGAACGTCTTTGCCAAAGATTAGAAGCTCTATAATGTAAATGTTTGCAGAATTAGCTGCAATCACTAGCGCAATCAGCGCAATCAATCAAACTATATCCACCTTTAAAGAGGGTAAAGCAAATGCTCAAGAGGCTGCTGCACTCTTAGGAAAGTTTGGTTCGACTGCCCAAAGGCTAGATGATTGGGAAAGAAAAAAGAAACTTAAACGCCCTTTAACTCCTAAAGAGGCGATGGATCTCTCTATTAAACGTAGAGAAATCAAGGCTGTAGAGAACAAAATTAAAGATCACCTGATGATGATGGGGATGTCAGATGTTTGGAGAGATGCAGAGCGTATCCGTAAAGAATCAGAAAAGCAGCATCAACAGTATCTAAAAGATATACATAAAAAGCGTAAAGAACGTCAGAAGAAACTAAAAGAAAGAGCCAGTATATTATTTATAATTTGTTCTTTAATATTTATAGCTTGGTCAGGTTGGTATATCTATGAAGTTGTTCAAGAAAGAAGATTAGATTCTGCTAAACAAAGATTAGAACAAGCTAAAGAACGTCAACGTAACATGAGAAAATGTGGTAGATATAAATGCTAATGGCATTTTTATTAGTAGTAGTTGTAGAAGGAGAGGTTGTATCAGATAATGGGATGTTATTTAGAGATGTATACAGATGCAATGTATTTGCAAGTGCAATAGAGCAAGGTAAGTGGAGTCCTAATGATAGACCTTACTATCGTCAAGAAAATATTACAGCCTATTGTGTTCCTAAGAGGGTTTCTAAAAAGCAATTCATCTACGAGTAGGAGTGGTTCTATGTGGAAAGTCAGCGCAGGACTTGGTGTAGCATTAGTAGTTTTAGCAGGATCATTCAAACTTTACTATGATAAGACTGAAGCAGAGAAAGAACAGATGGCGTTACAATTAAGGCAATGTGCAGACAACCAGTTATTATTAGAAAATAGTATTAAAGGTCTTAATGAACAAATATTACAGGCTGAAGAAGATAAAAAAATTACATTCCAAAAGATTAATTTACTACAAGAACAAAATAGAAAATCTCTTGAAGAAGTTAATAACCTTAAAAGTAAATTTGATAAGCACAATATGAATATGCTTAGTTTAAGAAAGCCTAAGCTTATAGAAAATATTATTAACAAAGGAACTAAAGGGGTCTTGAATGACTTTGAAAATCTTACTACTCCTGTTAGTAGTAGCCAGTAGTGGGTGTAGCTTAGTAGGTAATAAACCTTATACACCTGAAGTAAAGGCAGTAGAAGTAGTTACTATTACTAAACCTGCTGCTATCTATCACCCTCCTCTTCCCAATAGAATTAATACCAGACCTGTAGAATGGAGAGTTTTAACTCCTGCTATTATGGATGAGTACCTTACAGACTTGAAAGAGGGCAATGCACCTACTAATGTATACTATGGTGTAAGCCCTGCAGGGTATGAGAATCTATCTATTAATATGGCAGAGATTAAAAGATACATTCGTCAGGCACTTTCTATAATCACTTACTATAAAGAACTAGATGAGGAACAAGATGCCAGCAAAGAAGAAGTCAACAACAAAGAAAAAGAAGAGTAGAGTTAACGAGGCAGGTAATTACACCAAGCCAACTATGCGTAAGAACCTATTTAATAGAATTAAAGCAGGTTCAAAAGGGGGTAAGCCTGGACAATGGAGTGCGAGAAAAGCGCAGTTATTGGCCTCTGAATATAAAAAGAAAGGTGGAGGTTATAAATAATAATGGCTGATCCAAAGAAAGGTACAGGTAAAAAACCTAAAGGATCAGGGCGTAGGCTTTACACTGATGAGAATCCTAAAGATACAGTTAGGATTAAATATGCTACTGTTCAAGATGCTAGAGATACAGTTCGTAAAGTTAAAAATATAAATAAACCTTTTGCTAGAAAGATACAAATACTTACTGTGCTAGAACAAAGAGCTAAAGTAGCTGGTAAGAAACAACAAGCAGCCATAGCTAAACGTGGTAAAGAAGCCCTAAGAAGGAAGCGTAAAAATGCCTCTTAAAAAATCTCAACGATCTTTAAAAAGCTGGACTAAACAAAAGTGGCGTACTAAGTCTGGTAAACCTAGTGCCAAAACAGGAGAAAGGTATTTACCTGAGAAAGCCATCAAAGCACTTAGTGATAAAGAATATGCAGCTACTACTAGAAAGAAAAGAGAGGATACCAAAAAAGGTAAACAACATTCTAAGCAGCCTAAGCGTATTGCTAAGAAGACTAGATCCTACAGGAAGAAAGGATGAGAGAAGAATATAAAAAAGGTGGTAAGTCTAAACGTGATCCTAGATTAGTTAGGGCAGGAGTAAGTGGCTATAACAAACCTAAAAGAACTCCTAATCATAAAACCAAAAGCCATGTAGTTGTCGCTAAGGTAGGAGATAAGGTAAAGACGATACGTTTTGGTCAGCAGGGAGTTAGAGGGGCAGGTAAGAATCCTAAAACAGCAAAAGATAAAGCCAGGAGAAAGTCTTACTATGCTAGACATAATGCTCAAGATGCAAAGCCTTCTAAGCTTTCAGCTAGATATTGGGCGCATAAAGTAAAATGGTAGACATATTATAGCTAATGTGGTTATATGTTTATAACTTAGTGGATTCTCTCTAATCTCTGAGTTTTTTTCATGATGATAAGACCAAAAACTTTTAACACCTTAAAGTTTTCAAGGAACATCTTTCCCCTCAGATGTGGTCACAAAGAGGGGATTTAATGACTACTGTTCTCTATCTAATGTCTCTACACACTTGGTATGTATTTGACACCTTTACAGGTGATTATCAAATAGATGAGTGTCAGAAAGCTAAGAAACACATTGAGCTTAACTTTGATGTTGAGGCTACTTGTATATCTAGATGGGGTGATCTATTACTACAAGATGATAAACTTTATTAAGTTAGTCTAGCTAATAGATACCCACTTAAAAAACCAATACAGAAGATAAGCTCCATTAGTCTTTATAGGCTTCATTCTTTTCGGTATCAGGATCATCAGCAACAAACCTACCTTTATTATCTCTAGCCCTTTCTCTTCTAGTTTTGATCTCATCAATACCTTCAGAGACAGTATTCTTTACTTCTTCGACAACAGCTTCTGCTTTTTCTTTAATGACAGGTTCGGTGAATAACTTTTTAAGCCAACTAAAAAATGACATATATCTCTCCTTTAAGTTAATAGACGTGGCAGTTGATAAGATTGATGGTTAATGAACCTACTATACAAGGTCTGTTGCGCCATACTTCATCTTATCTTTTGCATCGATGCTGCCACTCACCGACCAAGGAGATCATCTAGCCATGTACGAACTAGACATCCCGCAACAGTCTTTACCATACGTGAGTCTTCTTTTCTCCTTGATATTTAATAGCAAGCCCTTCTTCTATAAGAATCTTACATATATCTCTTTCTGTTTCACCAGTAAAAATATTAATTAGAGGTCTACCATATTTACCTTTATCTACTACCTCTATTACCACTTTCTTTCCACAAAGAACTTTTAGTCTCTGTTTAGCTTTCAGACCTAATTCTTTTTCCCTCTTCCTTTCAGGATACTTTTTGATATTAATTCTAGATTCAGGAGTATCAATACCATTAAGCCTAAATGATTTTTTTATCCATACATCAAATCCAAGATCTGCTTTTAATACAATACTATCTCCATCAATTATCCTAACTACATCAGCAGAGTAGATATATTTCTTTTTACTCATAGCAATACTCTCAGTGTTATTTTTACTATAGTAATTAGGATTAATTTTATCGTCTACTATTGAGCCATCAAAAACCCCTATCACTTCTTCTTTCTTCCACTCTTTAGGTTTACCTGTATTATAAGCTCTATCCCAGGCTTCAGGTGGCTCATCATCTAGGTTTATTTTAATACTCATTCCACCTCCAATATTCTTTCAGGATCTTCTTCTAACTGAGAAGTTTCGTCTATCCACTCTTTAGGGATACTATGAGAACTAAACCATCTAAACCCATTAGCTTCAGCCCATTCAGAATGAGTACGTTTGGTTCCATCTTTACGTCTTTTAGCTTGAGGCATAGGAGCTGTAGGTTCAGCAAAGAGAAAGACTAACTCAGTATCTTCAGATAAATACTTCTTAATCCAGGTATATTTACTATACTCAGCATGATCCCAGAACCTTCCTTTAGCTTCTAGTAGTATCTTCTTCCCATCTATATGCCTGATAAAATCAGGGTGATATTTATGATCAACAGTATAATCAAATGTTTCAGAGTGAATACTCCAATCTTTTAATATACTGGTATGAAGAAGATACTCCCAATTAGAATCATATCCTTCCACACTAGATCTATCATTAGGTCTAGGAACTCGTTTTTTCCTATAGCCTTTTTTAAAAGCTAAATCATTTCCTCTAGTTTTAGATCTAGGTTTATTGGCTGCTTGGCTTTTATTAACTGTTTTAATTTTTTCACCGCCCATTTTTGTGTATAGAAATTAGCTTTCCTTGTAGTGTTATCTACAAAGTAAGGATCTTTTGGCAAGTAGTTAGCCAGCATAGGATCATTAATATCTGCATCATTGTTGGTGTTTCTTACAATCCATGCTTTTAATAAATAGTTAGCTGTTCTTCTTAGCTTCTTTGCTTTTTTACCATTCATATATTTCTTCTACTTTAGGTTCTGATTTAACTGTTGCCAGGAATAGTGGGCCTTTAGCATAGTTAAATACTCTAAGGCCTTTACCATCATTAGAATCTTTATAGCACTCCTTTTTAAACTCACAGTAAACACAGTTCTTATTAATCCTTTCATTACCTTTTTTACCTTCAGGTTCTGTAGGGAAACATTTATCAGGAAGTATCTCACCGTCTAACCAATTCTTTACATTATTAACCATCATAGGTACATCTGGTTTATCAAAGTCATCTGGCTTATAAGTACAAAGCTCTCCGCTTTCTTTATCTATTACTAAGAAATAACTATCATTAGTTTTTTCAGCGTGTTCATAAGCTGATAGTTGAGGGATATACCCAAATGGATCATCTTCAGTAAGCAGCCCTTTACTAAATTTATTAAAAGCAAACCTAGAAGCTGACTTTATATCTACAACTGTTCCATTAATCTTGCAATCTAAGTGACCTTTAATCCCATTTATCTCAACTTCTTTTTGTTGATCGGTAACTTTATTGCCAGATAACTTAACTAAAAATACAACTAGGCTTTCTAGAATATGCCCATAAAGAAATTTAAGACTAAGAGATGGTGGTATAGGTTCGTTATAAGTTTTATTTCTCTTCTCAAACCATAACTTCCTAAGAGGCTTACCAAGATTAGAGACTCTTAGTTGAAACCCTTCTTGTGGTCTAGTTTTACTCCAATCTCTAAGAGTTTGTTTTACTTCTTCTCCAAACTCTTCAATTAGTTCTTCAGATATATCTCCTTTTCCTAAAGATATATCTCCTAAGATTTTATGTATATCTTCAATTATATTAGTCATTAGTGTGTTTCACTCCAATTAAGACCCACCTTATATTCTCCATCAAGAGGACAGTTCAAGAATAACCGAACTCCTGCTTCCCTAATTGCTTTAACACCTAGATCACCTACTTCTTCAGCATGATCTTTATATACTTCTACTTGCCACTCATCGTGAACATTTGCTACCACATTAGCATCTAAGTTTGAGATGAGATTACTAAAACAAACCAATGCTTCTTTCATTACTATTGCTCCTGCACTTTGCAGCAATGTATTTAAAGCACTGTATTCGTTTCTTATTATTAATGTCCTACCATCTAAGCCCTTAATTTTTCCTTTTGAAGCCTCTCTTTCAATTCTATTTCTAAGATTCTTGAATGATGGGAGATTAGAGATAAATGATTCTCTAAGCTTTTTGCCAGTTCGTCTAGATCCTTTTGCCACAGATCCAAGTTTTTCATCTCCTGCTCCGTAGATGAGTGCATAGATAAAAGTTTTTGCCTGATCTCTTGATTCAAGTCCTGCAAGCTTTTGATTAGCGGTGTGTATGTCTCCATTAATGATTTCATTTGTATACTCCTTATCATTCATATAATGAGCTAACATTCTTAGCTCAAGCCCTGATGCGTCTATCCCTACTAGCTTATAATTCTTAGGGACTATCCAACAAGCCCTACACTCTGAACCATACACAGAAGATACACTAGGCACTTGAGCCATATTTGGCCCTCTATGTGTCATGCGTCCTGTAATAGTTCCATTTGGATTAACATATCCTCTAACCCTATTATCTTTTGCATCTAACTCATCTAACCAGCTTTTAATCTGAGCTATTCGTTTCTGCAGCATTAAGTAATTAGTTAATAGTTCAGCTTGAGGAATACCTTCAATCTTTCCTAGTATTGTTTCATCTACTTTAGGCTGCCCTGTAGGTGTAAATTCTTCTGGCTGCCACCCTAGTTTCTGTAAGTAGATACCTATTTGTTTCCTAGAGCCTGGATTAAATTCTTCAATATTAATCCTTACAACCTTTTTATCCTTCTCCATAACTGAGAACTCATGGCTAGATAAACGAACATTTCTTTTATCTTTGGTAATACCAGTTTTAAGGAGAACATTTTTAGAATTGTACTTAGGAAATATCTCTACTATTTCTTTCTTAGCCTGGAAGTCTTCTTGGATACTAACCTTATTCTTTTCTAACTCAGAGTTAAGGTCGGCTAGTAGCTGCATACCATGTTGGAAATCAAACAAGAATCCATAATCTCTTTGATTATTTACTAATACAGCAACACTGTGTTCTAGTTCAATAGACTTGGAAGAAAAGTTCTTTCCTTCAGATTTTAGATGCTGATAGATCTTATAGTTGAGAGCTACATCTCTCTCACAATACTCTAACATCTTAATAGAGAAAGAAGAGTATTCCTCAAAATCTATCTTTGGGTATTTAAGTTTATATCCCCAAGCTTCCAGGCTATGCCCTTCTTCTCTAATGGGATTAAACAATCTGGATAATACTAAGGTATCTATTAGCTTTTTATTATATAGATCAACGCCAGTAAGTTTTTTAACTACTGGAATATCAAAGCCTAGAATATTGTGACCAATTAACTTGTCTGCTTCTTTTAGCATCTTGAGGCCTTCATGTATCTCTGAAGGGCCATAAGTAAATTGTTCTTCTGTATCAGTATCTAATAAAGATATACACCATATTCTAGTAGCTTTGATATCGTCTGTTTCTATATCGAAAACATACGACTTCATAGCCTCCACCTTTACCAAGGTATATCATCATGCTCGTCCTGACTTTCCTCATACTCAGTAAAAGGATCGTCTTCTTTGTCAAGTATTTCAGATAATCTACCTGAGTCTACATTGTATTGTAAGTGAGTAGCAATACCTACTTCACCAGTATATCTAGACTTTAGAACTCTAAGCCTAGTCTTTTGTGCCTCGTCTTCATCTTGAGACTGTTGATTACGCTCTAGTGCAATCACACAATCTGAGATCTGAGCTATACCACCTGATCCCCTAAGATGTGATAGGTTTACTTGTGCGCCATTCTCATGACCTTGATTGCCCTCCAGCCTTCTAAGATGAGATACAAGTAACAGTCCTGCACCTGTCTTCTCTACTATCTTTCTTAGCTCAGTCATAATCTTATCTATGAGTGATCGCTCATTCTTATCATCAGATGCAGCCACAATCATCTGTAGGTGATCTACTACTATCCACTTACAGTTGCACCCTACTATCATATAGTTAATCTTAGATAAGATCTCATCGAAGTTACTGGCTCCAAAGTGAGCGTGTATCCATAACCTATCTTGATTATCACCGCCTAATACTTTGTTAGATAGCTCTATGTATTTATCTTTACCATAGGCCTCTCGTATATCATCAATGTATAATCTCTGATTAGCCTCGATAGATAAGATACCATCTGCAGTACGCTCCCAACTCTCCTCTAGTGCAACAATACCTATGTTGTCCTGAGTCTTAGTAAGTAAGTGATACTGCAGCTCTCTTACTACAGAAGACTTACCTAGACCAGTACCACCTGTAAAGGTAACTAACTCTCCTTGTCTCAGACCAATAAGCTTTTTATTAAGTCCCTGCCAAGGATAGGGTACAGAGGGCTTCTGTTCCCTTGTACTAAGACTTGAGATCTTATTTGATAGATTGATAACCCCCGATGGGGTGTAGGTCTGAGCCGCCCAGAAAGCTCTACTAAACTCAGCACCCTTACCTGCCTGTAACATCTCATTTGCATCTTTGTATTCATCTGGAAGTATGACTATCCTAGCCTTACCTGCAATTAAATCAGCTACCTTTCTGGCAGCTTCTCTTGCTTTAGGCTCATTGTCATAACAAATAAATACTTCTTTAAATGATTCAATAAACTCAAGATTAGCTTTGATCTCATTCAAAGACTGTACGCCATTGTTCACAGATACTGCAGCATACTTACTGCCTTGCATCTGATAGATAGCCATAGCATCACACTCACCTTCAGTAATAGTAAGTATAGGCCCACCACCTTGTAACAACTGCTGACCAAATAACTTTTTATTATCTGTATCTTTGAGATGTACCCATCTAAAGTCTTTGGTTTCAACCTTACGAACTTTATAAGATACAATCTCATTGTCCTGGTAGTAGGGATACCAATGCTGTAAAGGATTGCCTTCTGAGTCTAATACGCTCTTAACACCGTAGAACCTAGCAGTATCAGCAGATAGTCCTCTATCTTTTAATGGATTGAATGAAGCTTTGGATATATCTAAATCAGTATTTTTAAGTGTTTGTGTTTTGATATTGGTCACTTTTTCTACTGGCTTAGAAGGTGGGACAGGGGCCTTAGTAGCAAGCCCCATTATATCCTTACCATTTCTCCTGAACTTAGTTGGGTTATCATAGTTATTAGCCCAACCTTGGCAAGAGAAACAATAAGAAGATCCATCTTGGTTGAGTCCTGCTGCATCGCTACTATCACAGTCAGGCATAACGCAAGGTAATCGTTCTTTGACAAATGCCATAATTAACTCCTCAAGGATTAGAAGTATAAATAATTAATCGGAAGATTCATCAGAATCTGGTTCTATCAACATATCATCAGTAAGCATAGGTTGAATCTCTTGTATGTAACTAAGTTTAGCTCTGCTAGTAGCATCATATTCAAGTTGCAGCCTATTCAGTTTCTCTTGCTGTTCTTGAACTCTAGGCCAATGAACTAATGCTGCAGGAGGAAACTTAGTTACATCATACGTTTTATCTCCAATAGTTAAAGAATCTTTTTGTGTTGTCATACTCTCCCCTTAAAATTCATCATTGTCAGTTTCGTATTCTACAAGCTTGGTAACTTGAACAGCTACAAGGTCTAGCCCTTTATAGGTTGTACCCTGTCGAGTTGCTTCCCACTCCTTGTATTTAACAGTAACTTCTGAACCATTACCTACATTACAATTAAGAGGAATCCATTTACCTGTTTGAGTATCTCTCTTATCGCTTACTAACTCAGGGGCTGTTCTTTCAAATCCTGGCCCTTGAACTTTACGCTTTATAATTAAGGTAGGCTGTTCTGATTCATCACCCCAAGATACAGGTTTATGTTTAACAACAGAAGAACCAAAACCTTTATCGGTAAACTCTTTTGCAGTAGCTTCATCAACTACAAGATTGATTGACCAAACAGGTTCATAGGTAGTATTGGGTTGTGTGATTGAAGCCCACATAGCTTTTCCACTCACAGTTGGCATTATTAATGCTCCTTTCTTTTGGGTTAGTAGGAGCTTCTTTATACAAAGGCATATAAGGAAGCTCCCAGATAGAAGCTCTAGAATACTGTACAGTAACTAGAGCTGTCAAGTAGTTTATGATCTGTTAAATTTATCTTCTAAGAAAGCTGGAAACATCTCGAAAATCGTGCTAAAACTGATCTCTTGAGTATCATCTTTAAAGTTCTTTAAAGATTTCTTAGGTTTAAAGTTACTGTTAGGAAAGCTTAGTTCATTACTATCTCCAAACTTCCTATTATGTTTCTTTATAGTAGGGTGGGTTAACACATAGTTATAGAAGGACATCTTTACAGAATCATTTGGTACATCTGTTTGTAGTGTCCAAAATAAATGAACCCATATCTCTTTACTATCTAATAACTCTATCGTTATCTTTTTGTTCTGAGGAAAGTCCATTACAGCATCTAACTGTGCTTTCATAATTGCTCCTTGTTAAAAAAGAAAACCCCCTCCAAACTGCAGAGGGGGAATAGGGGGATTAAGCTG
>VTLG01000883.1_pt1 | contig 26699 bp, 9 predicted proteins | sample 4694571 | NCBI WGS metagenome assembly VTLG01 (sample SAMN12604809, study PRJNA352737) | marine metagenome | biome: ENVO:00000447; feature: ENVO:00000209|ENVO:00000569|ENVO:01000036; material: ENVO:00002151; isolation source: viral sequences binned using virsorter ...
ATGCATTCTATAGAGAACATAAAGCATGTTACTGAACTGCTGGCAATCTCTGATAAGGTAATTAAAGAATTGGAGGAAAAAGAGTAATGCCAGTCAAAAAATCTCTCTCTGGTGGTGACTACGTAGAAACCATACCCAAGAAAACTTATCAAGGGACTGGAAAACATACAAAATATGCTGCCACTAGTGCTAATAAAGCAAAGAAAAGGTATAGAGGACAAGGAAAATAGCAAAGAGACCTTAGGGTCTCTTTTTTTGCGTAAAAACCCTCATAAATAACTTATATTTACCGTTGTTTCATGCCTGTAGAAAGGGTTAGTAAGGGATTTAAGGACATTAGCATGTCCTTTGAGGTAAATCCCATCAATTCAGACCTTATAGGGGTCAAAAATGACACTGCTATAGCACGTTCTGTAAGGAACCTAGTGCTAACTGTTCCAGGCGAACGTTTTTTTAATGAAGAATTAGGTTCTAAAGTGAGTGAATTGTTATTTGATAATGTAGATGACATTTCTGCATCATCAATTCAACAGGAAATTGAAGAAACACTAACATTATATGAACCTAGAGTAGAATTGATGGACGTAAAGGTAAGTCCTGACTATGATAATAACCAATTTGACGTTACTATTGCCTATAAAATAATAGGAATTGATGCTCTTCCTCAACAATTAAACTTTGCACTACAGTCTACAAGATAAATGGCACTAGTAAATTTTACAGATCTTGATTTCGATCAAATAAAAACCTCATTGAAGGATTATTTGAGAGAAAATTCTAATTTTACCGATTATGATTTTGAAGGATCTAATCTTTCTAACATAATTGATGTATTAGCATACAATACTTATATTAATTCTTACAATGCTAACATGGTTAGCAATGAAGTATTCATTGATAGTGCTACTTTAAGAGAAAATGTAGTTGCATTAGCAAGAAATATTGGTTATACACCCAGATCAAGGACAGCAGCAAAGGCAATAATTTCATTTATTGTAGATACAACTGGATTTACCACTAAACCAGTCACTTTAACACTTAAAAAAGGTATAATTGCTACTTCTTCTTCAGTATTTGGATCAGAAAGTTACTCTTTTTGTATTCCGAGTGATATATCAACCCCTGTAGTTGATGGAATTGCTACTTTTAGGAATGTTACAATTTATGAAGGGACGTTTTTGACCTCAAATTTCACAGTAGCATCAGAAAACCCTGCTCCACCATCAAGGTACATCTTAGAAAATGCAAATATAGATACTTCTAGTCTAGAAGTTATTGTAAGAGACACTGAAGCAAGTACTTCCTCTAAAAAATATGTATTTTCTGATACTTTAATAGAAGTTACCTCCACTTCTAGGGTATATTTTATCCAAGAAGTGGAAGATCAGAGATATGAGCTTATTTTTGGTGATGGAGTATTTGGAGAAAAGTTAAAAGCACTGAATTATATTGAAGTTTCCTATATTACTAGCAATGGAGAATCTGCAAATGGAATTTCTTCCTTTACTTTTAATGGAAGAATAGTAGATAACAATAATAACCTTGTAAGTAGAGGAATTTCTATACTTTCCACAGTAAATGAATCTGTAGGGGGTAAAGAAATTGAATCTGTTGACTCAATTAAGCGTTATGCACCTAAAATATACTCTTCTTATAATAGAGCAGTTACAGCAGGTGACTATGAAGCACTAATTCCTAAAATTTATCCAGAAACTCAGTCAGTTTCAGCTTTTGGGGGTGAAGAATTAAGTCCTCCTCAATTTGGAAAGGTTTTTATCACTATAAAACCCTTTTATGGACCTTATGTACCAGATTCCATTAAAACTAACCTTAATACCATTTTAAGAAAGTATTCTGTTGCTGGAATAGTTACAGAAATCATGGATTTGAAATATTTGTATATTGAAGCACATATTAATGCATATTATAATCCAAGTTTAGCTCCAAGTGCAGATTCTGTTAAAACAGTAGTAACAAATAATATTACAGACTATGCAAATTCAGCTGAACTGAATAAATATGGAGCAAGATTCAAATATAGTAAATTTCAAACTGTTGTAGATAATAGTCATGATTCAATAACTTCAAATATTACAAAAATAGAAATTAGAAGGGATTTAAAACCGTTATTAAATCAAAATGCTGAATATGAACTTTGTTTTGGTAATTCTTTTTATATAAAAAATAATAATGGTTATAATATTAAATCATCAGGTTTTAATATATCAGGATCACCTAATCCAGTTTATTTGAGTGATTTACCAGATCAGAATAGGAGAACTGGGTCATTATTTTTATTTTCATTAGCATCTAGAAATAATCCTACTATTGTTTCTACTAATGTTGGTACTATTGATTATATGAAAGGTGAAATATTAATAAATCCGATTAATATTAATTCTACAGTTAAAAAAGTTCAAAATATTCCAATAATAGAAATTTCTGCTTGTCCAGAGTCTAATGATATTATTGGTCTACAAGATCTTTATTTGCAACTATCTATTGGTAATAGTACAGTTGATATGGTATCTGATAATATTAGTTCTGGTGAAAATACCTCAGGTACTCTTTATACAGCTACTTCAAGTTATAAGATTGGAGATATAGCTAGATTAACTGATTCTGAGGTAGAAAATACATCCCTTACTTCCTTAGATACATATATCTTAGGGTCTTCTAGTCCTTCAGTATATTAATTTTTGTTTATTAGAAGGAAATTAACACCATTATAAAATGCCAGAAAATACAAGAGTCAAAATTAGTTCAGTTGTTAAAAATCAACTGCCAGAATTTATAAGAGCGGATTTTCCTCTTGCTGGTGAATTTTTAGCACAATATTATACTGCTTTGGAGAGTCAGGGTGGTACTTTAGATATTGTTCAAAATATTGACAAATATGTTAAAATAGATGAATTAACAGATCTTGTAAATTCTACATCCCTATCAACTAACGTAGGAATTGCTGATAATACCATAAGTGTAGATTCTACTACTGGGTTTCCTGATTCTTATGGATTACTTGAAATAGATTCTGAAATAATTACATATACTGGAATAACAACTAACTCTTTTACTGGATGTTCACGTGGATTTAGTGGAATTACTTCTTATATAAGTCCTCTTAAATCTGATGAACTTGTTTTTTCTCAATCGGGAATTTCTACCCATTCTTCAGGAACAGTAGTTAATAATTTAAGTATACGCTTTTTAAATCAATTTTTTAAAAAAGTAAAGAAGCAAATTATACCTGGATTTGAAGAAAGAACTTTAGATGAAGATATTAGCGAAAGATTATTTGTTAAACAATCAAAAGATTTTTATTCTTCTAAAGGAACAGATGAATCTTATGAAATTTTATTTAGAGCTCTTTATGGAGAAGATGTAGAAGTAATTAAACCAAGAGATAATATTTTTATACCTTCTGATGCTGATTATAGAGTTTCTAGACAAATAGTAGTAAAAAAGATTGAAGGAGATCCTTTAGATCTTATTAATAGAAATTTATTCCAAGATGCTTCTTATGAATTTCCTAAATCTGTTGGATCTATTAGTAATGTAGAAAAAATAATAAGAGGTAATGAAACTTATTATAGATTAAGTTTAGATTATGATAAAAATTTAGATAGAGTAAGTGAAGATTTCTCTATACATCCTATTACTAAATTAATAGATAATGTTTCAATGGGATCTACTGTTTTAAGTGTTGATTCTACTGTTGGATTTGGTACTACTGGAACTTTAATTGCTGATTTTGCTGATGGAACTTCTAATTCTATTAATTATACTTCAAAATCATTAACTCAATTTTTTGGATGTTCTGGAATAGACAATAATTTAGATTCTACACAAGATTTAAGATTAGATGCTTTTGCTTATGGGTATTCTGGAGTAGGAACTTCTAATCAAGTTAAGGTTAGCGTAACTGGAGTATTATCTAATTTAGATTTAGAATTTGATGCTAATTATTATAGTAGTACTAATAATACTATTGAACCTAAAGGTTTAGGATTGGTTTCTAATAGTAAAATAACAGAAAATTTATTTACTAATATTTCTACTACTTATGATATAGAATCAATTGATCTTATAGACTCTTCAAACTTTACTTATAAATTAACTCTTTTTAATGATCATAATTTTATTGTAGGTGATAGTGCTTTAATTAATAACTTATCTTGCGAAATAATTTCTCTTATTAGTTCTAGGGAAGTTTTAATTAAAGGTTCTGGTGAATTAGATTTTAATATTTCTTATAAAATACAAAGATTATTATCTAAAGCTAATTTATCTAATTACCCTCAAACTAGTATTTACACCACTAATGTTCAGAATTCATATTTAGATAATGATGAAGTATATATTACATCTCCATCCATTCCAAGTTACTTTAGAGATGCTTTAGATATTAGAGAAACAGATCTTATATTTTCTGGATCATTTGATGAAAGTACTGATATAGAAATATCTAATCATGGGTTGTTAACAGGGGAACAAATAACTTATGTTGGTGGAGAAGGAGATAATAAATTAGATATTACTGAAACTGATTATTTTGTTAAAAAAGTTGATATTAATACTTTTAAAATTTCAAAGAGTCATTCAAATATTTCTAATGGAATATATGTTTCTTTATCAGGAACAGTAACTAATAATAAATTTGAACTTACTAAATTCTCTAATAAAACAATATCTTCTCAAAAATTAATTAGACATATTAAAGATCCAGTTCCATCTCTAGTATCAGAATTAACTCCTAGAGGAAAAACTGGTATTTTGATTAATGGTGTTGAAATACTTAATTATAAGTCTAATGATATGGTTCATTATGGACCTATTGAAGATATTTCAGTTACAAGTGGTGGAGATAATTATGATGTTATTAATCCTCCTATTTTAACAATTTCTGATTCTGTAGGAACTGGAGTTACTGCTTATTGTGAGGTAGATGGTTTTGTAGAAAGAATTGATGTTTTGGATGAAGGATTTGATTATTTAACAACTCCTACGATAAAAATAACAGGAGGAAATGGTTCTGGGTGTGTTGCAAGGGCTAATTTAATATTAAAAAATCATTCTGTAAAATTTGATTCTACAGAAAGAGGAGAATTAGTTAATTTAACTAATAATACAATTGGGTTCTCTACTTATCATAAATTTAGAGATGGTGAGATTATAATTTATAATACTGATAAACAAACAGCAATTTCTGGGTTGACTACAGATGCTCCATATTATTGTTCAATTAAAGATGCAAGTACAGTTTCTTTACATAAAAAATATCAAGATGCTATTGCTGGAATTTCTTCTATTTCACTTACAGATTATGGAGTAGGTATTCAGGAATTAAAATGCGCAAATCAAAAAAGAGTTGTTAGTTCTGTAAGTATTGCAAGTTCTGGTATTGGATATAGAAATAGATTAACTTCTGTCACTTCTTCTGGAATTAATACTTCTTCTAATATTATTAATATTAAGAATCATGGTTATAAAACTGGAGAATTGATAAGATATGATAATAGATCTACTCCTATTTCTGGACTTACTACATTAACAAATTATTATGTTACTAAGGTAAACAATGATTCATTTAGATTATCTTCTGTTGGAGTAGGATCTACATCCGTTGATTTTTATTTAAGAAATAAACAATATATTGATTTACGCACTGGAGGTGTTGGTGATAATGAATTTAATTATCCTCCTATTTCAGCAACATTAAGTGGTCATATAGGAATTTCAACTCTTTCTGGTCAGAATTTTGAAGCAAAATTAAGACCAGTAGTAAGAGGAACTATTAAGTCTGTATATGTTAAGGATGGGGGAGTTGGATATGGTTCTTCTGATATAATTAATTATAATAGACAACCAACTTTTACTTTAAAAAAAGGTAAGAATGCTCAATTATTACCTATTATAGACAAAGGTAGATTATCAGAAGTTATTGTTTTAAACTCTGGATCAGAATACAATTCTCCTCCAGATTTAAAATTATTAGGATCTGGAAGAGGAACTGAAATTATTCCTATATTAAAAGGAGATGTTATAGAATCTGTTAAAATAGTTTATAGTGGTATAGGACATACTTCTACTAATGCTTCCATAGAGATAACTTCTAATGGGGATGGAGCCGATTTCTTCTTTAATACAAAAACTTGGACTATTAATTCTGTAGAAAGATTAATTGAAAATAATCAAATTACATCTGATGATGGAGTAGTAAGTGTTGGATTGAATAATGATTATGGTCTTCAATATTCACATTTATATATTCCTAGAAAATTAAGACAATCTACTTATACCAAAAGAACAGTAGGAGAAAAGGAAGTTTTCGTTCCAGATTTACTTCTTGAAAATGATATTGAACAAGATTCTATTATTCATTCTCCTATTATTGGATGGGCATATGATGGATCTCCAATTTATGGTCCATATGGATATGCTTCTAATTCTGGAGGACCTATTCAAATTATTCAATCTGGTTATTCAGTTTCTATATCTACCTTTAGACCTAATCCTCTTACATCTAGCGAAGAGCAAATATATTCAAACGGATTTTTTATTGAAGATTATGTATATAAAGATGATAATGATTTAGATGAGCATAATGGTAGATTCTGTAAAACTCCAGAATATCCTGATGGAATTTATGCTTATTTTTCTACTATTAATTCTAATTTTAAAGATTCTGAAGGTGCATTTAAGAATTATAGAAAACCACAATTTCCATATTTTATAGGTAATTCTTTTAAATATAAACCTATAGAATATAATTTTTTATCTGCTTCTAACCAAGATAATATTGATCTTAATCAAACATCTTTAGTAAGAAATACTTCTCCTTATAATTTCCTTTTTGGACAAACATCTTATGATTTTTTAACAGATCCTAATAGTATACAAACACAAAAAAGTTATATTAGGAATACAACTGTAGGTCCTATAGAAACTATTGGTGTTAATACTGGAGGAATTGGATATAAAATAAATGATGAAGTAGTATTTGATAATACTGGAACTGGAGGGGAAGGGTCTAATGCTTTTGTTAATTCTATTAAAGGAAAAACTATTAATAATGTTAGTATTGCTAATAGTGAATTTTCTAATTTACAATTTATTCCTGGAGATGATAGTACTCAATTTGTGGGATATACTACTCTTCCTCATAGTTTGGATAATGGAGATGCAGTATATATTGCTGGATTAAGTACTAGCGGAATAAAAAATAATATTACAGTAAGAGTGGGGGTAAAAACTGATACATTTAAATTAGATATTGGAGTAAGTACTACTGCAAGTACTGGAATAATTACTTATTTTAATTTAAATGGATTTGTAAGGTCTCCTTATATAAGAGAGAATGATATTGTAGGAATAGGAACTGAAAAGGTAAAAGTGTTAAATGTTGATCCTGATTTATCTAGAATTAGAGTTTTAAGGGAATATGATTCAACGGTAGGAACTTCTCATACTGCTAATAGTTTAATATCACAAGATCCTCGTAATTTTACTTTTAATATTAGAAATTCTGTAAACCGTGAAGATTTTGTATTAAATAGAGAATTATATTTCAATCCAGTAGAAACAGTAGGATTAGGAACTATTTCTGGAGTAGGGATTGGGTCTACATTATCATTTTCTAATCCAGGAACTGGTATAAGTGAAATATTCATCCCTGCTAAGTCTCTTTATATTAAAAAACATGGATTAAAAACTGGAGATGCTCTTACTTATACTACTAATACAGGAGCAGGAATATCAGTATCAACTGACGGAATTGATGGTTTCGCTCTTACTCATGGACAAACTGTATATGCAGCTAATTTATCTAGAGACTTAATTGGCATTTCTACTGCTAGAGTTGGATTAGGATCTACTGGCTCTTTTGTTGGAATTAATAGTAGTGTTACAGTATCTACATTATACTTCATTGGTGTGGGAACTGGGGTATACCACAGCTTTAAAACTAATTTTGATAATAGACTAACTGGATCTATGAATAGGTCAGTAGCTACGGTTTCTACAGCTTCTACTCATGGACTTAAATCTCAAGATGATATAGTTTTAGATGTTAGACCTGGAATAACCACTACTATAAAAGTATCTTATAATGATTATAATAGAAGATTGATTATTGATTCTAGAACATTTGCTTCTGGAGATGTTAATACCACTAATAATACTATTACTATTTCTAGACATGGGTATTTTAATGGACAAAAAATTATTCATACTGCAGACTCATCATCTGGTGGTTTAGTAGATAATGGAATATATTATGTTTATGTAGTAGATAAAGATACTATTAAATTAACTAACACTTATATTAATTCTATAAATTTAACTCCCAAAGAAATTAATATTACTAGTGCTTCTGCTGGTACTATTTCTCCTATTAATCCTCCTATAAAGTTAGAGAAAAATTTAAAAATATCTTTTGATTTATCTGATTCTTCCTTATCATTTACAGATAATGAAGTTTCTTATAGTGCATTTGATTTTAATCTTTATAATAATTCCAATCTTACTGATTTATTCTTTACTTCGGGAGAAAGTTCTGATTTTAATATAAGTAAGAGTGGTAGAATAGGTATAGATACAACCGCTAATCTTACAGTTAAAAATGTTAAAGAAATTGATCAAGTACTTTATTATAATTTAATTCCAATTAACGATACTTTAAATAAATCTGTTAAGAAAGAAATTATTAGAGATGATGATAATATAGAGAATGCAAATTCAGCAACTTTAGTATCAAATGCTTTAAGCGGAAAACATACTATAGTTGGTGTAGGAAGTACTACATTTTTAATTGCTTTATCTAAACTTCCTCAAAAATTAGAATATACTTCTGATGATGGTGATTTTTCTTATATTACAAATTCTAAAAATACCGATGGACCTATACATAATGTTGTAGTAAGAAATAGTGGATATGGATATAAAACATTACCTGGAATTAGTACTATTTCTAGTATTGACGGAAAAAATGCAATTTTAGATGTAAAAGGAACATATATTGGCAGAATATCCGAAATAGATATTCAAGATATTGGATTTGATTATCCAGTTGATAATACATTAAGACCTGAAGCAAAAATTCCTCAATTAATAAAATTAGATTTACTTTCTACTATTAAGAGTATAGGAATTACTTCTGTTGGTAAAAATTACTTAGAATCTCCTTCTTTGATTCTTTTAGATGGATTATCTAAAAAAGCAATTTCTAATATTGATTTGGATTATAAATTAGGAGACGAAAATGTTACTGTTTTAAATAATACCCAATCTTTAAATAATGTTACTCCTACAATAATTCCTATTGAGAATTCTAATGGGATTACTATTAATAACGTTGATTATAATAGTGGAACTAAAGATGTAACAGTAACCATTGGAGCTAGTTTTAGTGATGCAGCAGATTATCCGTTTGAAGTGGGTAAGAAAGTATTGATAGAAGGGGTTAGTGTTGGATTAGGAAGTACTGGAAAAGGTTATAATAGTGAAAATTATAATTATACGTTATTTGAAATTTTAGAAACAGATCCTAATATTGGAGGAAATTTGGGAACTGTAAGATATAATTTATCTAATGCTATACCTGATGGAGAAGTTCCAGGAGAGTTTAAATCTAATTTATCATTTGGTAAGATTGTACCTGAAGAATATTTTCCAATTTTTGATATTTCTTTAAATGAAGGAAAATTTGAAAATGGAGAAACAGTTATTTCTGATTCTTTAGAAGGTATACTTCAATCGCATGATGAGCATTATGGATATATTAAAGTATCATCTTTTCATAGTTTTAAAGTAGGTAAAACTTTAATTGGAAATACATCTAAAGCAACAGGAACTATTACTGAAGTTTTATATGATAATTCTTTATATGAAATAGGGTCTAATTCTATAGTACATCAAGGTTTTCAAAAAAATACTGGATTTTTAAATAATAATTTACAGAGAATAATTGATAGTGATTATTATCAATATTTTTCATATTCTCTTAAATCTGAAGTACAATATGAAAAATGGAAAGAAGCAGCTGCTTCATTAAATCATACAGCAGGATTTAAAAAATTTAGTGATTTAGTTATAAGATCTGAAACTAAAGTAGGTGTTAGCACTATTCAAGATGAAACTAAATTTGAAGTTGTAACTGATATGATTTCAATAATGGATTTAAATACTGTATATGATTTTGATCTTGCAAGAGAAAAAACTTTAACAATTGATAATAAAACAATTTCAAATGAAATAGTTTTTGAATCTAGAATTATTAAAGATTATAGTGAATCAATCGGTAATAGAGTATTAACTGTTGATGATATTAGTGGAGAATTTAATAATAATGCTAGAACAGATGCATTTATGTCTGTTGATAGTTTTACATTGGCAAGTGTAAGATATAAAAAATATATTGCATTTATTAGAGATAAGAGATATACCAAAGAAAGACAAATGATGATAGTTTCATCATTGCATGATGATGTAGGTAACATTTATATTAACCAATATGGTAGAGTTGAAACTCCTAGTGATGCTGGAGAATATGGTAATGATTTAGGTTCATTTGATATGGATATTTCTGGAGATGATGGAAGACTTCTATTCTATCCTAAAAAATTCAAATATAATAATTATGATGTTTCTAATATTGCTTTTAATATTTCTGAAAGTGTAGCAGGAGTAGGATCTACTGGATTGGGCGGTATTGTTAATATTGTTAGCAGCACTACAACTATACCTTTAGGAATTACTACACAACATAATATTGTATCTTTTGCTACTACTTACAGAGGATCTAAGGTATTAGTATCATATGCTGCTAGTGATGCTTCATATTGGGAGCATGATGAAATAACTTTGGTTCATGATGGAACTAATGTAGATTTAATAGAATATGGTCAATTAACTACAGGTGATGTAGGATCATATTTTGGAGTTCCTGGTCTTGGTACTTATAGTGCATATATTGCTGGTTCTAGAGTTCATCTAGATCTTCATCCTACAGTATCTACTGCAAGTACATATGTTGCTAATACTTTGCATGTTGACTTTGGAAATGCTTCATCTGCTGGAGTTGGTACTACATCATTAAACACTTCCAATTTAGATTCTAGATATACTGCTATATCTTCTAGTGGTTCTCCATCTGCTACAACAGTAGCACAATATGAAACTGAAACATTTAATGGTGCATATTATGTTGTATGTGTAGAAGATACTACTAATAGTCATTATCAAATATCTGAAGTGATTGTAGTTGATGATGGAACTACTTCTTATATAACAGAATACGCTATAAACCAAACTGTAACTAACCTTGGTGATTTTGGTGCTTCTATTTCTGGAGACTATACTACTTTAACATTTACTCCTATAGCAAGTGCTAATGTTCAAGTTAGAGTATTCCAAGCTGCTCTAAGATTGGTTGATGAGGCAAATTCTGTTACTGAAATAGATTTAACCAATGCTACTATTGACACTGGATTTGGTGCATATACTGCTACTGAAACTGATGTTAAAAGAGCATTTGAACTTAAGCATAGACAACTTCCAATCTTCAAGAGAGACTTTGTAGGAAGTGCTACTACGGTAGTAAGTTTAGCAGAAGATACAGTTAGATTGCCAGATCATTATTTTGTTACAGGTGAAGAATTAAGTTACAGATACACTGGAGCAGGAACTACTTCTGCTATAGGAATTGCTACTCAATCTATTTCTGGTGTAAGTACTAATTTAATGCCATCTACTGTATATGCTGTTAAAGTAGATGATTCTACTCTTAGACTTGCTACTACAGCAGAAAATGCATTAAAAACTACTCCTACTTATTTGGATATTACTGCAGTTGGTGTGGGTACTTCTCATTCATTTACTTCTAAGAAACAAAATTCTAGGGTAATATTGAGTGTTGATAATGTGGTTCAATCGCCAATAGTTGCTACTTCAGTTACTACCACAGTTAGTGGAGATGTATCTGCTACTGCTGATACTGTTAAATTATCAGGTATTACCTCCATTACTGGTGGAGATTTATTGAAAATTGGTGATGAAATTATGAAGGTGGATTCTGTTGGATTAGGAGCTACTAATAGGTTGCTTGTAACTAGACCTTGGATGGGAACTGAAAAGGATAGTTATTCAGACGGAACTTTAATTACTAAAGTAGATGGAAATTATAATATTGTAGATAGTACTGTTAACTTCTTTACTGCTCCTGTTGGATTAATTCCTCTTTCAACTACTACTAATGAACCAGATGAAAGGGATTGGGTAGGAGTTGCTACACATTCTACTTTTAATGGAAGATCATTTATGAGATCTGGTATTACTGGAGGTTCTTCTTCCCCTTATGCTAAGAATTATATTTTTGATGATATTTCTGCTAATTTTACTGGATTAACTACTGAATTTACTCTTCAATCTGATGGAAGCAATATATCAGGATTCTCTACTAGTAATGCTATTATTTTAATTAATCAAATAGCTCAAGGACCTCAAAGATATACTGGAGGAGTTCACATTCCTGGGGATTATACTTTAGTTGAGGATACAGATGCTATAGGTATTACTAGTGTTCAATTTACAGGATCTATTTCTTCAGTGTCTTATGATCCTAATACTGCAAATGTTCCTCTTGGTGGTGTTATTGTTTCGGTTGGATCTACAGAAGGTTTAGGTTATCAACCATTAGTAGCTGCTGGTGGTACTGCTGTAGTATCTGGTTTAGGAACTATTAGCTCAGTTAGTATTGGCAATACTGGTTCTGGGTATAGATCTGGTATACAAACAGTAGTTAATGTAGGAGTTCAAACATTAAGTACAGGGGTACCTAATATTGAATTTATTGGTACTGCTGCTATTAGTGGAGGTCATATTGTAAGTATTGCTATTACTAACCCTGGCACTGGATATACATCAACTAATCCTCCAACAGTTGTTATTGATGATCCATTATCTTATGATAATATGCCTTTATTCTATACTTCAGCTTCTAGTGGAGTAGGTTCTGAGGCAAGAGCTAATATAGTAGTAGGACAAGGATCTAGTGTAATTGATTTTGAGGTTATTAATGAAGGTTATGGTTATGGTGATGGTGCTGTTCTTACTATAGGTGTGGGTGGTACTGTAGGAATTCCTACTAATGCTTCCTTTACTCCATCCAAACAGTTTGAACTTACTGTACAAGAAGTTGTTAGTGATAGTTTTGCTGGTTGGACTGTAGGAGATTTCCAGGTTTTAGATCCTTTAAATGAACTATTTGATGGAAAAACAATTTCTTTTGCATTAAATTTAAATGGAGTTCAACAAACTATTCAATCTAAACCAGGATCTAATATAAACGTAGAAGTAGCATTATTAGTATTCATTAATGATATTTTACAGGTTCCTGGAGTGGGATATGAATTTAAAGGTGGTAGTTATATTACTTTCAAAGAAGCTCCTAAAAATGGAGATACTTCTAAAATTATTTTCTATCAAGGAACTGGATCTGTTGACGTTTCTAATGTAGATATATTAGAAACTATTAAAAAAGGAGATGAGGTTAAATTATATGATCAAGATATTGCATTAGAAGAAAATGAGAGAACTGTAACTACTATTAATTCCGCAGATAGTATTGATACTAATCTTTATGCTGGTCCTGGAATTACTACTAATGAATCTTTCCAAAGATCTGTTAATTGGTCTAGACAAACTGCAGATAAATTTATTGATGGTGAAGCAGTTCCTAAAGATAGACCTCATTATGAACCATTGATATATCCTAATACTAATATCATTCAATCTGTTGGTGTTGGATCTACTGTTATTTTTGTTTCTAATGTAAGAACTTTCTTTGATAGTTCAAAAGAGAACTATACTGGACAGAGTGATATTAGAATTATTTCTCAAGATAGTGTGGTTGGAGCATCTGCTACTGCTTTTGTATCTGTCGCTGGAACTGTAACATCTTTTGATATTACAAATCCTGGTGTAGGATATACTATAGCACCAACTGTTTCTATTGTTACTCCTATAGGATTGACTACTTCTCAAGGAGCTAAAGCCACTGCTACTATAAGTGGTGTTGGAACTGTTAGTGCTATTACAGTTTCTTATGGAGGAACTACTAGTGGATTTGCATATACTAGTACTGCTGCTCCTTCAGTTCTAATAGGAGAACCTAAGATAGTTACTTCGGTTGAAACTATTGAGGATGTATCATATTCAGGTGATTTTGGAATCATATCTGGTATATCTACAACATCTGTAGGAGTGGCATCTACTGGTATTGTCTTTGACTTGCTTCTTCCTAAGGAGTCATTATTCAGAAATGCTGCTACTGTAGGTTCTGCTATTACTGTAAGTGGAATAGCAACTGGATATTACTTCACAGTATTTAATTCTAATGTAGGTGCTTCAGTAACTTCTCTATATCAAGATGGCACTGTGGTGGGTATAGGAACATCCTTCTTAGATAATATCTATGAAGTTGCTCAAGTTTCTATTGCTCAAACTGTAGGGTTAGGAATTGGATTAACCTATGTTGCACAAGTCACAGTAAGTGTTCAAGATTATAATGGATTGACTGGACTTGGGTATAGTGAGTTCTTTGGTGAATATAGTTGGGGAAGAATTGCTACTCAACCTCGAGGATCTGCTAGGGTATTTACATCTTATGCAGGTAATAGTAATGGATTAGTGGGAATAACTACTTCTCCTATTGTTGAAAGAGTCAATCCGTTAAGATACTTAAATTATAATACATAAATAACTAAAAAATCATAAAAATGTCAGCAATTATAACTGATCAACTTAGAATATTGAATGCGAAGAATTTTGTTTCTACTGCAACTTCTTCAGCAAATTCATATTATTCTTTTGTTGGTTTACCTAATGCTACTAATTATTCTTCTACTTGGGATGCTAATCCACCAGCTCCTAAAGATAGTTTTGATCAAGAGGATGATTATTGGGATACTATGATTGCATTAAAGAAGATTACAACTTCTGATGTGCGTAGAGTAGTGAGTAAACATACTTGGACTTCTGGTATAACTTATGATATGTATAGAGGGGATATTAGTAGAACTAATACTGCTCAACCCTCTGGAGCAACTAATTTATATGCTGCAAAATATTTTATAGTAAATGAAGATTATAAAGTTTATATTTGTCTTCAAAATGGAACTAATCCAGAAAATACAGAAGGAAGACCTTCTTTAGATCAACCCACTTTTACAGATCTTGAACCTAAATCTCCAGGTGATAGTGGAGATGGGTATATTTGGAAATATCTTTATACCATTAAACCTGGTGATATTGCTAAATTTGATTCTACTAATTTTATGCCTGTTCCTACTGATTGGGAAACTGGTACAACTGACGCTGCTATAAGGGATAATGCTTCAAGTAGTGGGCAATTAAAAATTGCTACTATTATTAATAGAGGATCTGGTATAGGAACTGCTAATAGAACTTATACTGGGGTTCCTGTATATGGGGATGGATCTGGAGCAGAAGCAACTATTGTTATTAATAATGATGCTAAAGTTGAATCTATTAATATTTCAAAAGGTGGATCTGGATATACTTATGGAACTGTAGATTTAGCAAGTGGAGGGGTTCCAACTGGAACTACATCTCCTGTATTTAATGTTATTATTCCACCTCAAGGTGGACATGGAGCAGATATTTACAGGGAATTGGGAGCAACTAATGTTTTAGTTTATTCTAAAATTGAAAATGATACAGAAAATCCAGATTTTATTACAGGAAATCAAATTGCTAGAATTGGAATTGTAGAAAATCCTCAAGGTTTTGATTCAAGTTCTAATTTATCTCTTTCTAAAGCTAGTTCTTTATACGCTTTAAAATTAATTGGAGCAGGATATACTACTGCTACTTTTAATTTGGATGGTCAAGTCACTCAAACTGTAGGGGTAGGTTCTACTGCTGTAGGAAGAGTTGTTTCTTATGACCAAACAACTGGAGTTCTTAAGTATTGGCAAGATAAGAGTTTAGTTGGATTTAATACTGATGGATCTTTAAAAACTGATCCTACTTATGGTTATTCATTACATTCATTTAGTGCTACTCCTGCTACAGGAGGATCTGTTAATATAGCTAGTAATGAAGGTACTTTAGGAATAGATACCAATTTTGGAACATCTGGTAATCCTGGTATAAGTACTGTAATAAATAATAGAACATATTACCTTGGACAGAGTTTTACACAAGGAGTTTCTAATCCTGAAGTGAAAAAATACTCTGGAAATATAATTTATGTTGATAATAGACCTTCCATTACTAGGTCTGCTAATCAAAGAGAAGATATTAAAGTCATTTTGCAATTCTAAAGAATCATGCCACAGGAAACCAATCTAAACGTCGCTCCTTATTTTGACGATTTTGATGCAAAAGACAATTATTGTAAAATATTATTTAAACCAGGAACTCCAGTTCAAGCAAGAGAATTAACTGGAATTCAATCTATTCTTCAGAATCAGATTGAAAAATTTGGAAATCATATTTTTAAAGAAGGTGCTTCTATAACAGGAGGGGGAGTTAGATATAACTCAGCATATACTTCTGTTAGAATTAACACTACAAATGAAGGTATAGATGTTGCATCATATTTACAGGATCTTAATGGAAAAATTGTACTTGGTAGTCAATCTGGAGTAAAAGGTAAAATAAAAACTTTTATAGGTAAACCTACTAATGAAAATTGGTATGTTCTATTTATTTCTTATTTGAATACTGGAGGAGATGGTAATAAAGTATTTTTAGCTGGAGAAAGTTTACTTTTAGATGGTAATTCATTTAGAACTGCTGAAAATAGTTTAGTATTTCAACCTGGAGAACCTATTGCTCAGGTAGTTCCATCTAATGCCACTTTTGTAGGATCTGCAGCTGTTTTATCAGCAGGAATTTATTATGTAAAAGGATATTTTGTAGATGTACCTCTTCAAACTGTTATTTTAGATCCTTATTCTTCTAATATTAGTGTTAAAATTGGATTGGAGGTTAGAGAATCTGTTATTACTGCAGATGAGGATAGAAGTTTAAATGATAATGCAGCTGGATTTAGTAATTATACTGCTCCTGGTGCTGATAGATTTAATATATCAGTAAAATTAAGAGCTTTTCGCGTAAGCAATGATCTTAATCTTCCATCTAATTTTATAGAATTGATGGAAGTTAGGTATGGTAAATTGATTTTTTCTCGTCAAGATCAAGATTATAATGAATTAGGGGACGAAATTGCTAGAAGAACTTTTGATGAATCTGGAAATTATTATGTTACTCCATTTTCTCTTACTGCTAGAAATACATTAAATGATTATGAGGGAAATAATGGATTATTCACTTCAGAACAAGTTACTTATAATAATAATATTCCCAGTGAAGATTTGGGAACGTATAAATTATCTCCAGGAAAGGCATATATTGAAGGATATGAAGTAGAAACAATAGTACCAGGTTTTTTAGATTTTGTAAAACCTAGAAGCACAAACCTTGCAAAGAATCAAAGTTTAAATTATTTTACTGGACCTACTTTTACTCTTAATAGGGTAACTGGATCTCCTAATATAGGAATTGGAACTGATTATACTGTTAGTTTAAGAGATCAAAGAGTTGGTATTGCTTCCACTACTGCTGCTGGTAAAGAAATTGGATTAGCACGTGTTTATGATTTTGCTTTAGAATCTGGATCATATAATGCATCTAATGCAAATGAAAATGAATGGGATATTGCTTTATATGATATTCAAACATACACTGAGATTGCTTTAAATACACCTACAACTTTATCTATACCTACTCATATTAAAGGAAAATCTAGCGGAGCTATTGGTTACTTAAGAAATGCTGTAACTAGTTCTACTGCACTTACTGTTTATAATACTAAAGGTAAGTTTATTACTGGAGAGCAATTTATTTTTAATGGAATAGAAAGTGGAAATATTTCAGCAGGATCTACATCTTATACTTCTAGTGATATTAAATCTATTCGTGGAACTGTAAGTACTGCTAGTACTTTTAATGCTGACGTTAAGCAAAGTGTACTTGTAAATATAGGAGAAGTTAATATTAGTGCAGCAACTACTTCTGGAGCATCTTTAGGAATTTCAACTGTTACATTCACAGATCCTAATAAATTCTTTAGTGGAATTGCTACTGTTGGTAATTTGGTTTCATATACTAATACTAGTATTTCTGGAGTTAATACTACTTCTTATGCAAGAGTAGAAAGTGTATCACAACACTCTTTAACTATTTCTGGTGTTACTACTGTTACTGGAATTTGTGAGGGTGGATTGCCTACAATAATTGCTGGTGATAGTAATTCTGGAGAAATTAATCCCTCAAATTTTAAAATACTTTCATCTAATTTCCAAACATCTGTAGATAATAATTTATATACTAAATTCCCTAGAAATAATATAGAAAGTGTAGATTTAACAAATTCACATATTACAATTAGAAAACAATTTAATGTTACTATTACTGATAATTCTACTGGAGCTATTAGTAGTGGAAGTAATGAAGAAACATTTTTACCTTATGATGAAGAAGATTATGTTTTAATAAGATCTGATGATGGAAAAACTGAAACTTTATCTGCAGATAGATTTTCCTACAATACAGGTTCTACTCAATTAACTATTAATGGGTTAGGTGGAAATGGTAGTGCTAAATTAATAGCTACATTAAGGAAAATAAATGTAACATCTAAAATTAAAGAAAAGAAAAAAATTAATATTTTAGCTATAGCAAATTCTCAAGATTCTTCTTCTGGAATTGGAACTACTACATTAAATGATGGATTAACATATTCTGAAGTATATGGAACTAGGGTTCAAGATGATGAAATTTCTTTAAATGTCCCAGATGTTACTAAAGTCTATGGTATATTAGAATCTAATGATGTAAATGCAGCTGCTTTTTCTCAAGTAGTTTTAGGTTCTATTAATAGTGCCACAGCTAAAACTGGAGATCTTTTAATTGGGGAAAAATTTGTAGGAAATGATAGTAAATTTACTGGAGTTTATGTAAGTAATGAAAATAATAGTACTATCAATTATATTAGTTTAAATGATTATGATTTGCAATTGGGAGAAGTTATTACTTTCCAAGAATCTGGAATTACTGCTACAGTATCTTCACTTATATTAGGTTCTAATAATATAAGTAAAGAATTTAATTATGATGATGGACAAAGAAATACCATTTATGATTTTTCTAGAATAATTAGAAAACCTAACTTTGATCCACCTTCTAAGCAACTTAAGATTGTATATGAATCTGCTTATTTTACAGGTTCAGATACTGGAGATTTAACTACTGTTAATTCTTATGATAATTTTGATTATAAACATTTACATTCTATTAATAATGTAAGAGTAAGTGATATTTTAGATATAAGACCTAGAGTTTCTGATTTTTCAGGAACTTCATATTCTCCTTTTGAATTTTTAGGAAGAAGTTTTACAGCTTCTGGAAATTCTGCTAAAAATATTTTAGCATCAGATGGGTCTATTCTATTAGATTATTCATATTATTTACCTCGTCTTGATAAAATTTATCTTTCTAAAAATGGAGTATTTGAATTAGTTAATGGAATTCCAGCAGAATATCCAGAATGGCCAATAGGTATAGATGGATCTTTAGAAGTAGCATCTATTAAATTACCAGCTTACCTTTATAATATTAATGATGTAAGTATTAGTCTTGCTAATTATAAAAGATATCAAATGAGTGATATCAATAGACTTGAGAAAAGAATTGAAAATTTAGAGTTTTATACTTCTTTATCTTTACTTGAAGATAAAACTTTAAATATGCAAATTACTGATGTAGATGGATTGAATAGATTTAAATCTGGGTTCTTTGTAGATGATTTTTCTAATACTGAAACTCAACTTAAAAGGACTATAGTAAAGAATTCTATTGATTATCATAATGGAGAATTACGCCCATCTCCTTATACTACAGAACTTGATTTGCAATTGGATTATACTAGTAGTAATGGAATATCAAAAACTGGTAGAGTATTAACTTTAAATTATGTGCATATAGCTCATGTAAAACAACCTTATGCTACAAGAGTAGAAAATGTTACTCCTTTTCTTGTAAATTATTATGGAGGAACTATTGATCTAACTCCTTCTTCTGATATATGGATAGATGAAGTTATATTAGATCCTACTAATGAAGATCTTATAACTTATAGTGAAAATACAGAACAATTAGATCAAAGTGAATTTGATTCTAGAACTGGATATGGTCCTGTAACATGGGGAGAATGGCAAAATACTTGGACTGGGTATGATGGTACTCGTAGTTATATTCAATCAGAACAGTGGCACGGTAATAGGTTAATAAGAACAACTGCTACTACTGAAATTAGAACTGGAACTGGTACTAGAGATGTTACTAAACAACTTGTTAAGGATACATTTAGTACTATTAATGAAGGTCCTAAAGTAGTTAATACTGAGTTAGTTTCTTATTTAAGAAGTAGAAATATTAAATTTGATGCTAGGAATTTAAAACCATCAACAAACATCTATGCTTTCTTTGATGGTCAAGATGTATCTAAGTATATGATACCAAAACTTCTTGAAATTACTATGTCTACTGGAACTTTTTCAGTAGGTGAAACTGTTATAGGTACTAATAATAATGGAAAAGAATTAATTAGATTTAAAGTAGCTCAAGCAAATCATAAACGTGGACCTTTTGATGATCCTACTCAAATATTTAATACTAGCCCTTATTATCAATTTACTCCTTTATATAAAGCATCTCTTGAAGGAACAGCTGTTTTAATTGATAATATTGTTCCTCAGGGTAGTGACATTGATACAAATTCCAGCAACTCTGGAAATTCTGGATTAGTTTTAGAAATGGGTGAAACTTATTCTTCCACATCTACTATTTTGAATATAGATTTAGATAGTTTATCTGACAAATCAGATAATACTTATTTTGGGTATGTTGAAAAAGGTCTTAAATTAGTAGGACAAACATCCAGTGCTCAAGCAACTATTTCTAAGGTATCACTTAGAACTGATGTGATAGGAACTATATTAGGATCTATGTTTATTCCTAATCCTAATGATATAACTACTCCTAAATTTGAAAGTGGAAAGAAAGTCTTTAGACTTACTAGCAATCCTAGAAATGATAATATTGTAGGAGATACTACTACAACAGGATCAATAATATTTGAATCATCTGGAAGTATTAATACATTACAATCTAATATTATTTCAGTAAAGAATATTCATACTGATACTATAACTTGGGAAGAATCTAAGACTATTAAAGGTGATGGTAATACAACTTATACTACTCATGTAGTAGGCACTCGAGGAGGAGGAGGAGGACATACTCCAGATCCCCCTGAAAACGATCCATCATATGAAAATGTTCCCCCACAGGAAAATGATCCACCACCACCTGAAGGTTATCCACCACCAGGAGAAGCACATTCTACTACTGAAACCTATACTACTACTGAAGTTAGAGATATAAAAGTTGGAGCTAATACTGGTTGGGGTACTGGTACAGAAACTGTAGTGATTACTCATACTGTAACTACTGATTCAGATGGTAATTCAACAACATCATCAGATGCTGGAGTACAAGTATCTTCATTTGACCCTATTGCTGATGCTTATGCGGAAGCAGCAGGAGATCATACTTTAACAGCAGGTGCTTCTGCATATTGGTCTGCTCAAATCACTGCAGATCTTCAAGCTGCAGGTGTATCAGCAGATACAGATAGTACTACTTATTATGCAGCAGTAAAAGCAGAGATGAGAAAACATCTAGATTTTGCTACTAGCTTGCAAGAAGGTGGAGATGAAGCTGTTGCAGCTTTTGAAGATGCTTTACCAGATGATTACGACCAAGCACAACATACCCTAGATCTAACAGGGCATAGTGGATCAGAACTTGCTGAAATGGATGATGATTGTGGTCATGGAGTAGCAGATCCTTTAGCTCAATCTTTCTTTGTTTCTCAAAATACAGGAATATTTGTTACTAAAGTAGATCTTTATTTTGGAAGTAAAGATGAATACTTACCAGTAAGTGTTCAGTTAAGAACTATGAAAATGGGTCTTCCTACTACTGAAATAATACCTTTTGGTGAAGTAGTATTAGAACCTTCTCAAGTTAATACATCTGATGATTCTACAGCAGTTACTACAGTTACTTTCCCATCTCCTGTTTTTCTTCCAGGTGGTCAATCATATGCACTAGTTCTTTTATCTCATAGTAATGATTATACTGCTTGGATTTCTAGAATGGGTGAAACTGATGTTCAAACTAAAGATAATCCAGAATCTGGACAAGTTGTAGTTACTGCTCAACCTACTTTAGGATCTTTATTTAAATCTCAAAATGGAGAAACATGGAATCCAAGTCAATATGAAGATTTGAAATTTACTCTTTATAGAGCAAAGTTTAGCGAAAGAAGAGGAAACATTAATTTTGTTAATCCTCCTCTATTAACATATTCTGATGATATTCCACCTTTATTAAAAGATTCCTTTAATATAAATTCAAATAAAATAAGAATAGGATTTAATACTACTATATCTGATACTGGAATAACTTTAGGTAATATAGTTCAACAGGATGGTAGTAATGCTACTGGAAGATATGTTGGTTCTGCAGGAACAGCAACTGGTAATTTAACTATTACTAATCCTGGTGTAGGATATACCCCTTCCAATGCAAGTGAAACTTATAATCATATATCTATGGTGACTAAGACTGGAAGTGGTAGAGATGGAACTTTAAATCTTACTATTACTAATGGTGTAGCTGTTGCTGCAACTGTAGTTAGTGGTGGTAGTGGTTATTCTATTGGTGATGTAGTAGGTGTTGCTACTGTAGGATTAACTTCTTTGGGACAAGATATACAATTCTCTATTACTTCACTTACAGGAACTAATGAATATGTTCTTGATCAAGTTCAAGGAGAGTTCGCTACTGGTGTAGGTAAAACAATTCAATATGTTACTAGTGCAGGAATAGTAACTCTTAATCATGCTGTAGGTGGAAATGTTTGGTTATCTGGATCTCCTGTAACTGTTAGTGATGGTCTTCATATTAAAGTTAATCAAAAGAATCATGGAATGCATTCATCTCAAAATGTAGTAACTTTTGATAAAGTAGGATCTGATATTTCTCCTACTCAATTAGCAGCAGATTATGATTCTTCTTCAACTGGTTCCATTATTGTAGATGATGCAACAAGATTTTCTGAATTTGAAAATGTAGGTGTTGGTTCTACTAACTTAGGTTATGTTAAGGTTGGAAATGAAATTTTATCATATAGTGGAGTAGTAAGTAACACATTAACTGGTGTTACTAGAGGAGTAGATTCTACTCAAACTTTATCTCATAGTACTGATGATTATGTTCATAAGTATGAATTGAATGGAGTTTCTTTAAGAAGAATTAATACTGATCATAATTTAGCAAATGCTACAGTTGATGATCCACGAGGATTAGATTATTTTAATATTAAAGTGGATATGTCTACTAATGGATTAGATAGATCAGTAGGTACTAGTCTTCCAGTTCTTCATTTTAATGGAAAGAAATCAACTGGTGGTTCTGATATACTTTCTACTGAGAATATACCATTTGAAATTATAACTCCCATAGTTCAAAATGTAACTATGCCAGGAACAAACTTAACATCTCAAGTTAGAACTATTACTGGATCTAGTGTAGATGGATCAGAAACTCCATTTGAAGATCAGGGATGGGAAACTATTAGTTTGGAAGGTGATAATTATATGTCTACTCCTAGAGTAATTGCTTCTAGAATTAATGAGACTACTTCTTTACCCAATCTTCCTGATAATAAATCATTTACTATGAATTTAGCTTTTTATGGAGCAAATGCAAATGTTTCTCCTATAGTGGATTTAGATAGAATTGGTGTTATTTTAACTTCAAATAGAGTAAATAATCCAGTTTCTAATTGGATTACTGATAATAGAGTTAATACTTTAAAAGATGATCCTAATGCATTTGTATATGCATCCAAACCAATTACTTTAGAATCTGGGGCAACTGGAATTAAGATTCATATGGAAGGTCACATTAATCTAACTAGTGATATTAGATCTTTCTATGCTATTTCTGAGGGACCTAATGATGAGTTAATTTATCAACCTTTCCCAGGATACCCTAATTTATTATCTTCTGGACAAGTCATTGATCCAGCAAAGAATAGTGGTTTGCCTGATAAGGCACTTCCTAAGACAGATGTTATAGCATATACATCTAATCAGGTAGTATGGAAAGATTATGAATTTACTATTGACAATCTTCCTACTTTTAGATACTTTAGTATCAAATTGGTGGGAACTGGTACTAACCAAGCTCAACCACCTAGAGTGAAAAATCTTAGAGTTATTGCACTTGCATAATATGAAAGTAGAAGGACATCAACATCTTATTAGAGATGATAACGGTCATGCTATTCTGAATACTAATTTATCTGAATATGATAATTATATTTCTCTTCGTGCTAAAAGAAAGCAAGGAAGTGAAAGAATAGATAATATGGAGAATGATTTGAAATCTTTAAAGGATGATATTAATGAAATCAAAACTTTACTAAAAGCATTATCTAATGGCTAAAAACACTCTTACTTTTGATCCTAGTGCAGGTGTTGCCTATGGTGTCAATCTCACCATCAATACTGGAGCAGATTTAGATGCTGACTATACTGTAGTTGGTACTTCTGGTACTGCTTTTGATTTTACTGGATATACTGGTTCTGCTCAACTTGCTAAGAGTGTAGCAATTGGATCATCTCAACATGCAATAAAAACATTTGAAGTTGGATTCACTAGTGCTAAAGGTGGAGAGTTTAGATTATCATTAGGTTCTACTGCTACTAGAACTTTATCAGAGGGTAGATATGTATATGATGTTTTAATTGGTTCTGGGTCATCAGTTTATAGAATAGTATCAGGAGATGTGTTAGTAATAGCTGGTATTTCATCAGCACCATAAATAAACTTATACTAGTAAAGTAGGATAAATGGCGCAACCAAGCACACGTGGAGAGTTAATAGACTACTGTAAGAGGAAACTTGGCGCGCCAGTGTTGGAGATAAATGTTGCTGATGAACAAGTAGAAGATTTAATAGATGATGCAGTTCAGTTCTTTCAAGAAAGGCATTTTGATGGGGTCTATCAGACCTATATGAAGTATAAGATAACTCAAGAGGATATTGATAGAGGAAAAGCAAAAACAGGTGGTGTAGGGGTTACTACAACTACTGCAGAAACAACTATTGTAGGAACAGCAACTACATTCTCTTATGAAGAGAATAGTAATTATTTACAAGTTCCTCCTGAGATTTTAGGAGTAACTAAGATATTCCATTATGATGGAAGTAATACTATCACTAATAATATGTTTAGTGTGAAGTATCAGTTATTCTTAAATGATATTTACTATTGGGGTTCTACTGAATTATTGTCTTATGCTATGGTGAAAACCTACTTAGAAGATATTAATTTTCTTCTAACTACAGAGAAACAAATAAGATTTAATAAAAGACAAGATAGGCTATATTTGGATATTGATTGGGGTGCTGTTACTGTTGGGGATTTTTTAATTATTGATTGTTTTAGATTATTAGATCCATCTGATTATACTAGAGTCTGGAATGACTCATTCTTAAAACCTTATGCTACCGCTTTAATTAAAAAGCAATGGGGGCAAAATTTAATTAAATTCCAAGGTGTTAAATTGCCTGGTGGGATAGAGTTAAATGGAAGAGAAATATATGAAGATGCTGAAAAAGATATAGAGAAAATAAGAGAAAATATGTCCAATACTTACGAACTTCCTCCTCTTGATATGATAGGCTAATGGCATTAAATCCTTATTTCTTACAGGGGTCTTCTACTGAACAAAATCTAGTTCAAAGTTTAATCAATGAACAGATTAAAATGTATGGGGTGGAGATTTACTACATCCCAAGAAGATATATTACAAAGACTACTGTAATACAGGAAGTCATTGAATCTAAGTTTGAGGAAGCAATTCCACTAGAAGCATATGTGGATACTTTTGATGGGTATGAGGGACAAGGTTCTCTCCTATCCAAGTTTGGCGTTCAAGCACTTGATGATTTAACTCTTATTATTTCAAGAGATAGATTTAAGAATTATATTACGCCACTTATTAAGAATATACCAAACATAGAATTAGCAACCAGACCTAAAGAAGGGGATTTGGTATATTTCCCTCTTGGTGATAGGTTGTTTGAAATTAAGTTTGTAGAGCATGAGAAACCATTCTATCAGTTAAAGAAAAATTACGTATATGAACTCAGATGTGAGCTTTACAGATATGAGGATTCTGTTGTTGATACTGGAGTGGGTGATATTGATGATAACCTAGAGAAAGCAGGTTACATTGAAACACTTACTCTAGTGTCCTCAGGAACCACAGCAGTTCTTACTACTGGTATTGTAGATGGTGCCTTAAGTCAGGTTACTATTTCTAATACAGGAAATGAGTATACTAGTCTTCCAAGGGTTGCTATTTCCTCTGCTCCTTCTGCAGGATTAACTGCTGTAGGTGTGGCATCTATGAGAGATGATATAGTAGATTATGATGGAGAGACATCTTATAGGATACGAAGAATTGATA